>ERZ890604.229-NODE-229-length-20998-cov-6.440672_pt1 | contig 20998 bp, 21 predicted proteins | sample MGYA00521097_ERZ890604 | MGnify/ENA primary metagenome ERZ890604 (study PRJEB32303, sample SAMEA104408625) | aquatic metagenome | biome: Brackish water; feature: Chemocline; material: water | place: Baltic Sea | collected 2014-10-26T21:54:00 | depth 120 m ... | reverse complement strand
ACCTCTTTTGATAACCAATTAAATTTATTCAACTAACGTTGGGACACCAGTGATCTGTTTTATAAATTCGGGAGTACCGGAATTTTTGTTATTGAAGAGAGCGGATGATCAAATCTATCCGGGAATCTGGCAATGTGTCACCGGTAAAATCAAACTCGGCGAAAAACCGTACCAAACTGCCCTGCGTGAACTGACCGAAGAAACCGGATTATCAGCTGAAAAATTATGGGTAGTCGATCAGGTAAATCATTACTATGAAGCGGGAGAAGATCGGATGAATTTGATCCCAATTTTTGGCGTAGTGGTTAATTCAAAGGATGTGAACCTTTCAAAAGAGCATTTAGCTTTCCAATGGTGCTCTATCGATGAAGCTGATAGACAACTGCTATGGGATCAGCAAAAATCTGGAGCGCGGAAATTTGATAAAATGCTGACAACGGAAAAAAACAAACTACGATTTACGGAAGTCACTCTTTAAACACGAGTTTCAAAAACTATTTTATCATCACATATTGTGATCTTTCTGAAAACATAACTTTACTAAATTCATTGTCAAATATTAAGGAAAAAGCATGAGTAATCGAGAGTTCAATGCATATATAAGTCAAAAAATCAGTGTGTCACCTGAAATTATTATCTTAAGAATAGTCCCGGATGGATGGGATCTGCCGGAATTCGACCCAGGTCAATATGCGGTTTTGGGACTTCCCGGCTCTGCACCTAGAGTAGAGTTATCCGACGCAGACGAATCTCCTGTTGATCCAGACAAATTTATTTTAAGAGCCTATTCTGTCGCATCCGCATCCCGTCAAAAGGAATATCTTGAGCTGTACGTTACTTTAGTTCGATCAGGCGCACTTACTCCACGATTGTTTGCTCTAAATCCCGGGGATAAAATACATTTAGCTCCCAAAATCAAGGGTGTGTTTACCATCAATGAATTACCCTCTGATCTCAACTTGGTCCTGATGGGAACTGGAACAGGACTTGCACCCTATATGAGCATGATCCGAAGCTGCATCAGACCGGGTGAAAAGCGAAAATTCGCAGTTGTGCATGGCGCACGCCATTCATGGGATCTGGGCTATCGTTCAGAGTTGATGACCATTCGGAATATAACCGATAACTTAGCGTACATTCCAATTATCAGTAGGCCCAAACTTGAAATGGTTCCATGGGCTGGTGAAGTAGGATATGTCCAGCAAGTATGGGACCGCAATCTCATTTCTGACCAATGGGGATTTCAGCCAACACCAGAAAATACGCATGTTTTTTTATGCGGTAATCCGGGGATGATCGAATCGGCAGTGACCTTGCTTGCCAGCCATGGATTTAAAGAACACTCAAAAAGATCACCTGGTGAAGTCCACCTTGAAAAATATTGGTAATACTGTAACCAGGCTTTTTCAGTTTTTCTTATCGTGTGGATGCTGATTTCTGCTGCGAGTTTTACTTACCATATTTATTGTAAAGACATACTAAATGGCAGAGTCAGACATTTCAAAAATAAAACTCACCCCTTTTGAAAATGAGGATATTCCCCTTCTTATTCAATGGATACAGACGCCGAAATTTCTTTTGCAATGGGCCGGGCCTGGATATTCATATCCTCTCACCGAAGAACAGGTTTTAGCTCATATTTTTAGTTCATCCGTTTCCAGTGGAAAGACAGTTATTCTTAAAGCCATTCTTTTTGATTCAGGCGCTACCATCGGTCATGGTGAAATTCTGGGGATTGATACGTACCAACAGTCTGCGGTATTGGGCAGGATATTGATCGGTCCGGAAGAATATCGGGGTAAAGGATACGGTCTGCAACTTGTTCAGGCGTTGATCTGGTATGCATTTGAAAATTTTCCCATCCATCGGTTGGGATTAAACGTATTTTCCTACAACACTGCTGCCATTGAATGTTACCGTAAAGCCGGATTCATAAAAGAAGGCGAACTCCGTGATGCCCGCTATTTCGAAGGCGAATTTATCTCTGCCACCATCATGAGTTTGCTTCGACCACAATACACCCAACTATACAAGCAGGAGAATCATTATTGCGACAAAAAGCAGTAGTGTTTATTTATCTGACATGAGTAAAGATACAATTTTTTCAAAACCGCTGATATCTGTCAAAGAATTTATCTTCGATGAAACCGTCACAAAAGTCTTCCCAGACATGATCCAACGATCAGTTCCCGGGTATGAACTGATTATCTCGACGATTGGGATGTTTTCTAAAAAATATGCTCAACCGGGTACAAATCTTTATGATCTGGGATGCTCACTTGGTGCGGTTACCATGGCTATGGTGAAAGATCTCCCGTTTGAGGATTGTCGTATTTTCGCCATCGATAATGCGCCGGCAATGATCTCGAAACTTCGCAAAACAATTGAACAGTTCGAATGTCCCATTCCTGTGGAAACCATCGAAAGCGATGTTTGTAACATACAAATAATTAACGCCTCTGTCGTTGTGCTGAATTTTACGCTACAGTTTATCGATCAGCAGACGCGCTCCAATCTCATCAACCGGATTTATGAAGGACTGAATCCGGGTGGGATATTGATCCTTTCGGAAAAAATAACCCATGATGACATTGACGAGGAAGATTTCCACGTTGGCCAGCATCTGGATTTAAAACGATACAACGGCTACAGCGACTTGGAGATCAGTCAAAAACGTACTGCCCTCGAAAATTTCCTTATTCCGGAATCAATTGATGCGCACATCGATCGTTTACGTAAATCAGGTTTCCAACACCCCAGAGTCTGGTTTAAATGCTTTAATTTTATTTCCATTTTCGCAGAAAAATGAATTCATTCTCTCATCTCTTTCAACTTCTTGAACAGACACGGTTCAAACCTCACATCGATACTCTGCAAGTACGTCTTAAATTTGCGGAAACCCAATTTGACCATGGTGAGAAAATAAATTGGCAATCAATTCTGCAATCATTGCCTGAAATTTCCACAAATGACTACCGCTTAGATCGGGACATTATTTCGATTGACGCCGAATCTGATATTTCAGATGAACAACAAGTCAAACTGGAGGCCAATCTCCGTCAACTGCATCCCTGGCGGAAGGGTCCATATCAGATCTTCAACATCTTTATCAACAGTGAATGGCGGTCTGATTATAAGTGGAATCGGTTAATTCCACAAATCAAGCCTCTGAAAGGAAAGCGAGTTTTGGATGTAGGCACCGGCAACGGATACCACTGCTGGCGTGCCCTGGGTGAGGGAGCTGATCTCGTTTTGGGGATCGAGCCTCAAAGACTTTACACCGTCCAATTCCAGGCAGTCAAAACGTATCTGTCTGACGAACCCGTTTTCGTTGTCCCTCTTGCAATGCAGGAATTTCCCGAAGCATGCAAAACCTTTGACACCGTTTTTTCTATGGGCGTTTTTTATCACACTCGGTCACCAATCGACCATTTGATTCAATTGCGGTTAGCGTTGATACCCGGCGGTGAGTTGATTCTCGAAACACTGGTGGTTGAGGGTAATCATGAAACTGTATTGATCCCGGAAAATCGATATGCAAAAATGAGAAACGTCTGGTTTATCCCATCTGTTTTGATGCTGGAAACGATGCTGAAACGGGCGGGCTTTTCGGATATACACTTGGTAAATCTGAATCAAACAACGACGGACGAGCAGCGATCCACAGACTGGATGACTTTCGAATCGCTCACAGATTTTTTATCTCCCAACAACCCACAGAAAACCGTTGAAGGGCACCCTGCTCCCCTGAGAGCAATCTTTATCGCAAAGGCGCCCGAATAATGGACTGGACGCTATGACCATGCCACTGTTTGAATCCTGATACAGGATGAGAAATATCAATGGGTGTTTTCGGAAAAATCGATTCCTCCATCCTATGAATTTGCTGTAATTCACCAGAAACCGAATAACTGTAAACCGCAAGGAAATATGATTCGTCGATTGAATTACAAATATTGATTACGATCTCCGGTTGACTGTCCGTATCAATATTTTCCACATAGGGTCCAATCATTAAGCCGGTAAAAACCTCACTTTGCCATATTGTTTCTCCGGTCAATCCATTGAGAATGAAAAAGGAACAGCTATCACCTGTCAGATCATCACTGATATTTTGTCCCGCCACAATTTCACTGATACCGTCTTCGTCCAAATCACTGATATCCACCCAGGATAATTCACCATCATAATTGGTTGATACCCATATCGCGTCGGAAGCACCGGTTTCAAATATCTGAAGATTAAAAGACGGAGTATCAAGTATTGCTCCAGCAATAATCGCTTCATAAATATCGTCCCCATCCACATCCGTTAAATCCTCCAGGGTTAGGACATCGGTCTCCGCATCATACAGATACCATATTGCGTCCCAAGCTTGTGATCCGTCGTAAACAGAAATTGAATTTCCCCATTCCTTGGTGAGATCAGGAACGCCATCTTGGTTTACATCGAATAAAATATGTCCATATTCCCACACATCCTGTGTCACCGACCATTCTTCCTGATAGTCCATGAGAAATTCGGGAGGTATTGAGATAATAAGTTGAACCGTCGAAACAATGTCTAGCACATCTAGTTGTCCATCCTGGTTCAAATCAATACACGGGCTTAAAATTGCATCGCATGAATTAAGTACGCAGGATACTAAACTGACAACGTCCAGCACATTGGTACTGCCATCACCTGTGATATCCCCTTCCAGACACCCGGAACCAACAGGGCTAACAGAGTGAAGCGTGTAAAGTTCGTTCGTTAAATCATACCGGTTAAAAACTATCTCCTGTATCCCGTTATTATCCGGGTCACCTGCATACACACCATAGAGATACCCTGAAATAAGTTCGCTGATCCATTCGATACCACCGGAGGCGCTATTCATTACCACAACGTAGCTGAAATATTCATCAAGGTCACTATCGTAATCACTAACTCCCAAAATGATCTCCTGCACGCCATCAGCATCCATATCTGCAATATCCATCCCGGCAACATACCCGGCGAACTCCATGGATTGCCAATTGGATAATGAACTACCAATGGGTAACGCCTGCACATTGAAGGACAGTGAATTGTAGTAATTTTCTGCAAGAAATATGCCCTGTGCGGACTCGCCATTCACCAGTTCCATCACCTGAATCAGAGTAAAATATTCGTGATCTTGATCTTCGACTGCCCATGCAACTGACCAGTTATTTCCACCGTCATACAAAGTAACCGTGTTCAAATATTGTTTTGTCAATTCGTGGATCGTATCCTCATTTATATCAAAATAAGAATGTCCATACTCCAGATCGTATTGATCTATCTGCCATTCGATTTGGAATTGAGCGGTGGTTGTAGAAACAATAATCAGCATCGTGAGAATATTTCTCATTGTTGAAGGGATTCTTTTCATTTTTTGTGATGAATTTTGAGAAGAGACATTTTTTTATCGGGATTATCCATGAGCGAAATTTCCACTATTCCCCGATGGATGTCAATCAGTACTCGTCTGTTTCCGGAGATAATGTCCCACAGGTGGTCAGATGAAGATACTCGGTGAACATTGCCATCTTTCCATTTGAAGCCATCCATTAGAATTTTAGGCAGGATCAACCGTTCACCCACAACATCGATCCACAACGAGGGATTTATCAGCGATGGATATGTTTTAAAATCGGGTTTTATCTCGATAAAATGAGGCATATCGACGATGTGCCACAATCGGTTATCTTTTCCAATAATGGCCGGATTGCCAAACTCGTCTGTGGAAAATAGCAGACTTTCTTTAAATTTTAAGAATGATTTATGGACGGTGTACACCCAAAGTTCCGATTCTTTTCCCAGCAATGTCCAGACGGTTTCCTCATCGGATTCAATGGGTGAAACCACAACGTTCGTTTCCGGGATAAAGTGTGTGCGCGGCACCCCATCCATGACGCCTTCTGAAAAATTAGTTGGGATGGTTTCTGCCGATAATTTCCCTGTATTTTGTAACTGAAAATGGATGTGCGGAACTGGTGATCTGCCGGAATTTCCACAATATCCGATAACCTCACCACGCTGAATATACTGCCCGGGATAAACCGTTACACTGCCATTTTTCAAATGGCTTATTTCACTGAACTCGCCATTTTGATGATCAATGATCACATAGTTTCCCCAGTTCTGTTCAGTGTTGGCAGTTTGTGGCGGATTGTCAATGACCCGATTCTCCATGGCGTACACCATCCCTGGTGCCGGCGCTAATACCGGGAGTCCAAATGCGAAATAGTCTTCTATCTGACTACCCAACCCTTTGGACTGACTTCCGGCTTTATCCCGAATCACGAAATCCCAAGCGTATCTACCGGAATCTTTATGCGTCCACTCACCATTGTTTCCCTGAAGTACCGACCATTCCCCGATAAAGGGTAGGGTTAAAAGGGTTTTCTGCCGTGTAGATTGAAGCACCCACCGACGATACCACCGTAAATTAGATTCGGGACTTTTGATGAGATAAAGGGGTACCGGCACCAATCGAGAGTGTCCACCCAGCACAATATTTTTCAGGGGAAAAAGGACCATAATCGCAACTAGATTAAACGGAAATACCAAAATAGGCAGATTAAAGTACTTCAGAAGCGGAGCCGTACCGGCTTCTACTAATCCAACCATCACAATTGCGACTGACATGAATAAAAAGGCTCGCCAGCTTGACACCAGAAAAAATCCACCCAATGCTAATGCAATAAGAACATAATTCAGTCCGTGAAACCCAGCCAGAGAACCATGGATAATCACATAAATGGTCATCCCGAGAATACCACCCCATAATCCGGCGATGATCGAAATTCGGGAATAAATGGCAATGGAGACCAGCACAATGACGCCTGATATAAGATTTTCCTGGAAGAAAATACTCCCAAACATTTTAATGTATTCAAAAAGCGTTAATGGAAGAACATTAAATAGCCAGAGATCGAACTGTTTCAAATACGAAATGGTAGACAATGCGGAGTCATTGAGAGATGCTGTACCCGGAATCAAAAGGAGAAGCCATACCGTTGCAGTAAAGGGAATACTTAATACTGGCAAGTCGTATTTTGCAAAATATCCCGCTAAAGCGACGGCAACCATACCGGTCATGCCTGCACCCAGGATAAGCAGTATCCAGATATTTCCTGTTGGATCACCGTACTTGGCCAGCGCCAATCCCACCAATATGCCGTTCACACCGAAAATACCACTGTCGCGTACAGCTCCGATAGGATGAAGCCATCGGGCGGTCAGATTCGATATAAGATTTCCCAAAATGCCCATCGCCCCCGCCAGAGGGTGATAGAATGTGGCGAGCATCAGAAGCGTTGACGGAATCGGATGCGGAGCAAACGCAACAACACCATATGACTTCAGACAGGTTTTGAATAGTGTCAATATTTCAGTGGTGATGTTGGTGAATCCTTGTTTCACAGATCGCTTTATTTATTTTCAGAAGTTGAGTGGTTAATTTTTATTCGCAATTGAATACGTATTAAATTCTTTAGGAACACTCTCCATTTCCTGGACGTACTCTCGGGTCTCGGATGCTTTAATGAGATGAATCTTTCCGTTATCAATCGCAATCACGGCCGGTCGTAAGTAGATAAACTGCCAGCTTTGACTCAAATTATAGGCACCAATATGAGGAATCACCAGTAATTCACCGCGACGGACTGGGGGCAAAACCGCATTTTGTCGCAGAACATCGATGTTCATGCATAATCCGCCGTAGAGGATGGTATCCTCTAATGTCAATCCGGAATCCTGCACTGTCTGGCAATTATAATTGTACCACTGAACCGACGACAGTACATTCATACCCGCATCCACAATCACCCCGCGTTTTCCACCGGGCAGCCTTTTTTGTGATACGACTGTTGTGATCATGGAGATAGGCTCATCCACCAGCGCTCTCCCCGGTTCAAGAAACAGCCGTGGAGCATCAGCAGCCTGAAACGGACCTTTTAGCAGGATCGGACAAATAGCTTCTGCGTACTGGTAGAATGTGGGGCAAGTATATTCGGCGGATTGCCACGCCCAATTCAATGTATTGTGGGACGCATATCCGCCCCCCATGTCCCAGTATTTCAGTTTAATACCCAGTTGTTCTTTGATAACTGTATAAAAATTGACGAGCCCTTGCGCAGCCATAGAATAAATATTCACATCATCCACGTATGTGCCCACATGGATGTGCAGACCTTTTACGTCCAGTTTTCCCCCGGATTGAATTCGTTTTACCGCTTCATAGGCGTGGCCGGCTTCAACATTAAACCCAAATTTATGCCACGGCGGATTGTTCAGATCCATGTTGACTCTCACGCCCACGGGGAATTTTCGCCCCAGTTCATCTGCTACCTCTTCGCAGACCTGAATCTCGTCATAATTGTCAATATTGACCATGGCTCCATCTGTGAATGCTCGTGCTAGTTCATCTCGGGTCTTGTATGGACCGTTAAAGATAATTTTTTCACCCGGCATAGCAAGATTCCGGGCAATGTCGTATTCGAATCCCGAGACCACCTCTGCCAAGGCACCTTCGGAATGTAAAATTGAACAGACCGCCTTCAGATAATTCGTTTTGTAGGAATAAGCGATCCGCGCACCGGGATAGCGTGTGCTGAATGCTCTGAACATGTCCTGATAGTTCTGACGGAGTTGTTCAACGGACAGCACATACAGGGGTGAGCCGTATTCATTCACCAATTCTTTCACATCAAAACCATTGAGTCGACTCATTGGAACCGTCGCAGGAGGACGTCCATATTTATTCGTCACACCTACGGAGTGACGGACGATTGTGGGTTTTACATAACTTTTCTTTTCTAGTTTCATATTCTTGGCTTCGTTTTTATTCAGATGATTTGTAATGTAATTCGCCGAGCATGGTGAGGTTTTCGATATAATCCATGGGGCAGACCAGATCCGTGGCGTGGCGGACAAAACAGATGCCCGATTTTGCCGGTGCCATGGGAGAAACCGTTTTACCCATTGCCAGCTCAATCACCATTTTAGGTAGGTTTTGATCTGCGCCGGTACTCAAAAATATCCATGCCGGGAATCGCGGATTGATTTCGATGAGATTATATTCCCCTGTTTTTTTATCCTTCAGAATTTCCACTTCACAGGGACCTGACCATTTGAGTTTTTTCAATATTCGACGGGATAATTCCATGAGTTGTTCATTTTTGAGAGTGACGGCTGCCCACGCTTTTCCTTTATCTGTGAGCCGGGTCTTGCGTATGGGTACGGCACCCAACAAATCTCCGTTTGTATCACTTACACAGCAGACGTCGAATTCTTCCGAATCCAGTTTTTTCTGAAGTATCATCGGCAGTCCCCATTTCAAGCGGAGTAGTTCAAAATACTGGTGAACATCCTCCATGGATTTGCAGGTATACGCCTCATAGTAAACGCCTTTGATCATGAGAGGAAAACCGATTTTTTTTACGGCAGCTTTCAACTCACCCGGGTCTTTGATGACGATAGTTTCCGGGTATGGGATATTTTCAGATTCGCAGAATTCCGCCAGTTGTGATTTTGAAATTCGGTCGGTAATCTGTTTTGGCGGTATGAATGTGGCTATACCCAGTGATTTTAGTTCCGGTGCGATTTTCTGAAAGACTGTCAATTCGCTATCCAAAGTTGGGATAATCACATCTATCTTTTCCTGTTGGTGAATGTATTGCAGGCGTTCGAGAAATGCTTTACTACTGGTGTTCGGATAAGGGATGAGATAGGCATGGCCCAGCAGACCTTCGTCGTAGATACCGGTGTCGAGCACATCATACGCCAAGCCGATAATCTTCCCGTCCCATTTTTCGGGATGATGGAGACATCGAATGACGCCCAATCCTGGCGCCGGATTATCTGCCGCATGGAGGCCTGTTACTGCAACATTTAAACTCATAGATCGATGAGTCCCAACTCATTCAACTGTCGGAAAAAATCGTCCAGGTCTTTACGAGCGGTTTCTTCAATTACCTCAAACTCATCCAGCATTTTCTCCATGATCTGTTTGGATTTTTGTCCAGATTGCAATTGTCGGAAGATAAACTGTCCCGTGGTGTTCAGAGTGTATGTCAAGCCGGATCCGTGGTCAAATAGAAATCCGTTTTCGCTCAGTGTAACTTCGGATTTAAAGATTTCAGACATGGGTAATTCTCCTATTTCGCATAGCCGTTTAATTGAGTGAGCAAGCCTGATTTATACACCAGTAATCCGTCAAGGTGGAATCCGTTTGCCTTGCACCAATAGCAGTAGTCGAGAGTGCAATCTACTTTATCCACCTTTTTTTCCCAGAGCGCAATCTCAAAACTCCCATCAAGAAATTTCTGATCCACATCAATCTCTTTTGAAATGGAATGATCGGTGATCTGAATGATCTGGTGGGTCCCGTCTGTCTCGGGATTCTGGGTATTGTATGGGTAAAAGGAGATGCCCAGCCAAGCGTTATCCTGTTGGACATAACCGTTGAGGATCACTTTTACCGGCCAGCCGGTATCCGCATTCACCACGATTTGTGCCGTCATTGATGAATCGGTTTGTGATATCGCCAAATGGAAGAATAGTCCAATAAAGAGTAAATACTTTTTCATATCAAATTTCTCAAAATCGTAGTTGAAGGCCAATTGCCCAATAGTTTACATAATATAATTCAGATGTCTGATTGGAATCATACCGGTGATTTGATACAATTCCTGTCAGTGTCCAATGTGTTGTCATTCTCCAAGCAGTGCGTAGGTTGAGAACATCCGTCAAAATATCAGGATTGTTATCCAGTAATAACAGGGAGGGATCCACCGTATATCGGCCCTCGCCCTTACTATAGTAAACAGATGTAGTGATGGATTCTGTCACCGTCCAGTCCCAGTTGATTGAAGTGGAAAAATATGTGTCGTGAGGAAACTGATGCTGTATCATCCCCATTCTGAAGATATGCTCACCCCAACGCTTGGACAGAAGCAGGTTGAATTGATCAAAATTTTCCTGTTCATAGAATGAATATGACAGTGTCGTGTCGGGATAGCTATTATATTCGTACTGATCGACGTAATCAAACACGTCCACATATTTTGAGTTCAAATACGAAACAGAGTATCCAAACCAAGGAAGGTCACCCATGATCTGGAATCCCGTTACCCATCCGGAGGGCTCTGATCTGACAACCCGGTGGAGAGTCCCTGAACCGGGATAAGAAACGGATTCTGTGGTATCCAAAATCACAGAGCTCTCGGCGTTGAATCGTCCAAGAATCCCACCGATACTCAAACCGGAATTGATATAAAAATTATCCCTGCCGAATAAATTGGTTTGTTTATATTGATATAATCCATCAGAAATGGTGATATCTTCGATGGAAACCGTAAAACGGTCTTTGTTTCGTTTATCCATTGAAAAGTAAAAAGCATTGGAAATATAATCACCACTCGACGAGTACTTTCCTTCGGTGTGATATGTGGAAAGAGAGACATTCCACGGGTACAGATTAATCTGAATAGGCGGATGGTCTGCACCGGACAAAAATCCGGAAACAACCAAAATTAGGCTTAATAGTTTGATGTGATTGGTCATGATATGGTGATAAAAAATTCAACAAATATGTCATTATTGACAATCCTATGGAATGAAAGTTAACCCATAAAAAGTATTTAATTCCCGGAAAAGTGATTCCATTTCCCCATTTGATGGGCGCTTTATGCACGGATTATTGCGCTTGGGATAATCACTGTTTATCATCCTAAAAATGGATTAGATTTCACCTCATTATAATTCCGGGAAATTCCATGAAATATTACGTATTGGTAAATCCACATGGCGGATTAAAAAAGGGTAGGCGTCTCCTGGAGCAGGTGAAGCCGATTTTCCACCGCGCGGGATTTGAGCTGACCATCATCGACAGCACCTTCGCAGGACACATCCGCGAGCTTGCACATCAACTTGATTATACCGGCTACGATGGATTCATCGTTATCGGCGGTGACGGCTCCATGCACGAAATGGTAAACGGAATGCTATCCCGCTCCGACCAGAAACAGATGCCCATCGGACTCATCCCCGGCGGTACCGGTAATTCATTTTTGCACGATCTCAATCTCTTAAACCCCATCAACGCAGCTGAAGCCATCGTCAACGGATTTACCCGACCTATCGATGTGATGGAAATCTCCATCAACCAAATTAAGCGTTATGCTTTTAATATTGTGGGGTGGGGACTGGTCACCGATGTGGGAAAACATGCAGAAAGATATCGCTGGATGGGTGAAAGACGTTACACGTTTACCAGCGTTCTCGAAGTTCTAAATCTCAAACCCCGTCCTGCGCAGCTGGTCTTCGGTGATAATAAGATTATTGATGACTTCACAATGATCATCGCCTGCAATACCTGCCACACGGGTAAAGGTATGAAAATGGCACCGAAATCCAAGCTGGATGACGGTTTGGTGGATTTAGTGATCATTCGATATGGCGCTACCCGATTGAAATTGCTGACGACCCTTCCTAAAATATTTGACGGATCCCACATTTATGATCCGATTGTGGAATACCATCAGGTGAAAGAATTTTCCCTGACCCCGAAAGTGGATGAGACCCTGAATATCGATGGTGAATTATTGGGGTCAACCCCCATCCACGTGAAAGTTATTCAACAAAAAATTACCGTTTACGACCGGGAGAAAAAATGACAATCAAACCGTATTACACGTATCGCGCACTGGTGGTATCTGTCTATGATGGGGATACCTGCACGGTGGATATCGATCTGGGGATGGGTGTCTGGGTACGGGGCGAGAAAATTCGTTTATACCGTATCAATACTCCCGAAGTACGGGGAGACCAACGGGAGGACGGACTGATATCACGTGATCGCTTGCGGGAGCTCATCGACGGAAAATCCATCATTTTAGAAACCATCAGGGACAAAAAAGGAAAGTACGGCCGTTATCTGGGCGAAATATGGCTGGAGACCGAAGGAGGCGACCCGGTGAATATCAACGATCTTCTGGTATCCGAAGGTTTGGCAGAATATAAAGATTATTAAAAATCTTGGGACTGATAACCGTCTGAATCACTCCGGTCTACAAAATTATTACAGAAGCGAAGGCAGCTATTTTCAAATATGATTTTCAGAGAGAATCTTGTGAGAACAATAATTTATCATACAATACTAAACCACCTGGACGCCAACCAACTACGTTAGTTGAAAATGAATTTTTATCCAAAAGATTTTGAAAAAATACTAATACTGAGAGAAGATCTCAAACAAGTTCTTGATATCGATAAAATCGAGAAAATTAATTTTATTAAATTTTCAAAAAGACTTTTTGACTCAAACGCTAAAGAATTGATTAATAAATTGAATTGGGCAAAAAGGCCTGAAAACTTTTATCAAATGTGGATGTATGGTAACCGTCCATATCTTTACTCGTTTCAGTACGAGATCATCAGATTATTACAAAATTTTATCACTAGTGCGATGGTTCTTGTAGCTCATTCTCGCAGATTTCACGTAGAGAATTATAAGAATAATGATGAATTTAGGGATTATGAGACAGAGGTTGGATTGAGGTTTAAAAAACATCCGGTTATACAATTTGTCCACAAACTTAGAAATTATTATGAGCATTATTCACCGACTATAATTGGAGTTTCGTTATCTCCTACATCCGAAGAACACTCTAAACATAGGATCTATCTTCAAAAACAAGACCTGTTGAAGTGGAAGGGATGGAATAACTCTGCGCAAATATTTCTCGACGGTTCTGAAAATGAAATTGAAATACTTGATTTCATTGTTGAGTATTGCAATAGTATTGATGGTTTTCATGATTGGATTTTTTCACGATTTCTTCAAATCCATAAAGAAAGCTTAATTATTATTAATGAACTTCAAACAAAGATTAATTTGATTGCATCAAAAGAGTTTCCGACCCTTATCACAGAAAGTCTGGAAATTGTAAAAGAAGGCAGGGGTAATCCTGAGGACATTTTTGGGAATGTAATTTCACCTGATAAATTTAGCGAATTGTTGCAGATTGAATCATGGGAGTCAAGGTATTCTAGATTTCTGATTGAGGTTCAAATCGCGAGAAAATTACCATTAAAATTAATAGAAGATATTTATAATACATTTAATCAATTCTACAATGAGAAAAAATAATTGTAGCTAACTTGATGCTGCAACTGCCACTTCTCCCTTTTCCCACATCAAAAATCCCAGTCGGGTGAAGGTTGGGGTAGTCGAAAGATATCATCTAACCGCAGGATCAGTTCTTCTGGTCCGTCTAATTTTTCGGTGAGTCGTAATCCTGATGCAGGGACGGCACCCAGCCATAGCCGTGAAAATGCACTTACCGTTGCTGTCAGTGTAGGCAGATCATCCCGGATACCGGGTTCGACGGTAGATTCCTTCCCCAGCGTGATAGTATAATTCCCGGAAATTCCATGCCATTCTACTGAATCATCCAGATATTTTTCGATAGGATCGTACAAATGTAAATTGAAGTTGAGTGTCTCACCATTGGTATGAACGGCGGAGATACATTTGGCGAGATTGCAAATCCGGAGTTGCCAATACGCCACTGCCCGATTCTGGTGCTCATATACGGATTTATGCGTGATCTGCCCGTAAGAAAATGGTTTTTCCAAAAAATCCTGAAATTGTAACCCTTTCGGTTCGCGAACGGTGACCAGACGAACCTGTTCTTCCATGGATTTTACCACACCCAATAATTCCAGGAATTGCTCATCGTTCTGGTAGGTCATCCACCGAATATTATAGGGACCATATTCGTAGTTTTTGGTGGAAAAACCGATGTGGTGGGTTAGTTCGCCTGTGTTATCATCCACATAACCCAACCCAAAGCCATTATCTGCAAATTGAAATTCCGCCGACGTGATATTCTGGGAAAACAAATTGCATGCGCCGTTCCCTCTTTTACGATTAAGGCGTGATTTGTGCATTAACGCAGCATCATCTTTGGTCAGACGTTTGGGAATTCGAGGTTTTTTCATGATCCTTAATTGAGCAGGATCAAACGCAATGAAATGCTCATATCCGCCAGTACCAAATCCCAGGCGGTTGTAATAACCCTGTTCGAACATCCCCAATGTGCAAACGGCTGCACCCTGACTTGCCGTTTCAGCGATGGCACGGGCAGTCATATCCCCCGCGATTCCCTGTTTTCTGGCGATATGGCTCGTGGTGACCCCTGTGAGACAAGACATGGAGAGTGGCTCATTCATATACTGAATATCCCCGTCAGCGGCGATGACCAGGCATTCAGCCACCGATTGGATATCTGTCACCCACGCATGTTGTCCTTTCAGATACAGTTCAAGGATATCACCCTGGTTCGGCTTGATCCATCCGCACTCCAGCCAAATCCGTTTGACTGATTCAAAATCTCGTTCCGGTGAATAATTTCTCATTTTGTCATGCCCTTCCGGTTCTAAATTATCTCTTTATGCGAGGTAAAAAAACCTCTAAATCCAAAGTAAAAAATACAGGTTCCTACTCAATGATGACCATATTTGATTTATCCGCGCGTCAAGCGACACTGACATTTTTATTATCTGCGGCGTTCCGGCAGGTGTTTCCAGGTAGCAAGCTTATTGTGGAGCATTCGTTTACCGATGGCTATTTCTGTCACCGTGATGACTGGTCTCCCATCACTCAGCAGGATGCCGATGGTTTAGAGTCAGTGATGCGACAATGGTTGGCCGATACCACTCCAATTGAATCCGTCTTGCTGTCAAAAAGTGATATTCTCAAAATATTCACCCACAAACAATTGGTCAATAAGACCGCCATGATCCGACGGTGGCCATCTGAAGAGATACCGATGATCCGGTTCGGGGACATTGTGGATTATCAAATGGAACCCATGTGTTTGGATAAATCCCAATTGCTGTTATTTCAACTGATGCCCTACGATCACGGTATGCTGATTCGGTTTCCGTCTATCCTTAGTCCAGATCGCGTGATGCCGTTTCACGATTACCCGCAATTATTTGAATTTATTGAGGAATACGAGCAGTGGGGATCTATCCTTCATATCGAGTCCATCGCTCAATTGAATGACCATGTAGACACAGGCACAATCCGGGAGTTGGTTTGGGTGGCGGAAGGTCTGCACGAAAAGAAAATCGCTAAAATCGCAGATTCCATTGGCGAAAATTTTCCGAAAAAACGGATCGTCTTTGTAGCCGGACCGTCAGCATCCGGCAAAACCACGTTCGCCAAACGACTGAGCATCCAACTTCGGGTCAACGGATTCACGACGCGACATATATCCATGGATGATTATTTCATCGACCGTGATAATATCCCTGTTGATGAACATGGAAATCAGGATTTTGAATCGTTTGAAGTATTGAACAACGTGCTATTGACAGATCGTTTAGGCGCGCTTCTGAAAGGGAATACCATCCCGGAACGACGATTTGATTTTGTATCTGGTACTGGACAGGATACTCATAAAACCATTCAATTATCAGAGAAGGACATTGTCATCGTGGAGGGTATCCACGGATTGAATCCGCGGTTGACACAATCTCTCGGTGTGAATCGGGTGAGCAAAATTTACGTGAGCGCCATGACCCAGTTGAATGTGGACGGTGACCATCGTTTTTCCACGTCCGATAACCGCCTGCTTCGTCGAATCGTTCGGGATTTCAAGTTTCGGCATTACACGCCCGAGGATACATTTGCCCGGTGGAATTCTATTCGGCAGGGTGAGGTGACGCATATCTTCCCCTATCAGGAAGAAGCAGACTATTTTTTCAATTCGGCGCTGATCTACGAATTACCGGTTTTGGCAAAAATCGTACTGCCATTGTTGAATGATGTGGATGAAAATTTTCACCTTATCGAACAGGTGAATCGCGTAAAATTGCTGTTATCGTTTTTTCTACCGCTGGATGAAAATGTGGTGCCGGGGATTTCTCTACTTCGTGAGTTTATCGGGAAAAGTGAGTTCGACTACTCCTGACCGATTGCTATCATTTTACTGAGGAATCAGTCTTAACAAACGGTACAAACCGCACCCACATTTCCTTCTTTTTGGTCAGCGAACCATCATCATTTTTTGAGATGACCATCAATCGTTGCGTGGCGTATTGTTCGCCGAGAGGGATGACCATTCTTCCACCATCCTTCAATTGATCGATGAGCTTTTCGGGGATTTCGGGAGTGGCTGCCGTCACCATGATCCCATCATAAGGCGCGTGCGATTCGTATCCCTCATGGCCGTCCCCCAGAATCACAGACACATTTTCAAATCCCAAATCAGCCAACCGTTTTTTTGACATTTCATATAAAACCGGGATCACTTCAATGGTGGTGACCTTTCTGGCAATTTTTGCCATGATGGCGGTCTGAAAGCCGGAACCGGTACCGATTTCCAGTATATGATGATTTGGTTTAATTTCAAGGATCTGCGTCATATGCGCCACTAAGCTGGGTTGACTGATGGTCTGTCCCTCACCGATAGGCAACGGCTCATCCACAGTGGCAAAACTTCTGATGGATACATCTATAAATAAAGACCGATCTACCTTACGAAATGCTTCCAGAACGGCGGTGTCGGTTATCCCGTGTTGACGAAGATGGAAAGGATCATCCATTTCGATTCATGACCCTTTTGAGCAATTCATACTCAATCGGTGTGTTCACATTGATCAGTTCCTTTCGGAAAAGATCGGCGTTCACTGTGACCGGGTGGAGCTTTTTCACCACGGACATTAATTTGTATTTTTCCTGCTGCAGCGCTGTGTCAAAAATCTCGACTGCATTCTGATGATAAAATGCACAGGTGGGGTAACTCCTTCCGTCTGCTACCGGAATCACCGCCTCTGATTCTCCACGGATATTTTCTTCTAATAAACGCACCAACCTTTGAGATATAGCCGGCATGTCCACGCTGATGATAAAATTCCAATCATTATCGGAATATTGAAGCGCGGTGAGGATCCCATTTAACGGTGTTTGTACCTGATAACGGTCTTTTAGAAAAGGCAAATGCGGATGGACGCATTCCTTCCCTACAATCGTCACCGAGTCAAATTCGGGAGACAGGGTCTGGTGCAGGATATCCACAAACGTGAGTCCGTTGATTTCAAGGGTGGATTTATCTTTCCCGAACCGTCGACTGTTTCCACCTGTGAGGATGTAAACGTTCACGGGGTTAACGCCCGGGTTGAAGTATGGTTTGGCTGTTCATCGAAATGATTCTCATAAGTTTGGCAAAATTTAACGGAGCGCAATGGCTGTGAAAAAGGAGAATTACATTGAAAGAATAGGATAATAAAAAATCTTGCAGGAAATATAATATTAAAATTAGTTTTCTTCGTTTACAGGGAGAAAAATGGAACAGATATCATCAACATCAGGGCATTATTCACGACTCAGACAAAAGTTTTTAGAAGGTGGTCTCGATGGCTTTCTAGACTATGAAGTGGTGGAGATTCTTTTAAAACTGGCAGATAACCGTCGGGATCAACGACCCACCGCCAAAAGATTGATTGCGGAGTTCAAATCATTGAAGGGTGTTCTCGAAGCTCATCCGGATGACCTGATGAAAGTGGATGGCGTGGGACCCGCAAATGTGTTTGGGATTAAACTGATACAGGCAGTTTCCCGTCGATATCTGAAAGCACAGATCATCAATGCGGATATCGTCAAATCGTCAGAAGATGTGATGAATTACCTGCGCCATCGTCTGCGAGATAAAAGCCGGGAGTGCTTTGAGGTGATCCTGTTAAATGGAAGGAATCGGATATTAGGTGTAGAGCAACTATTTATCGGGTCCATCACCGCAAGCGCCGTATATCCGCGAGAAGTAATCAAATTGATCCTGCAAAAGGATGCCGCCGCTGTGATCTTCGTACATAACCATCCGTCTGGAAATCCGTCACCTTCGAAAGAAGACCTTGCCATTACCCGTAAGCTGATCGCAGCCTGCTCAACGATTGATGTATCCGTACACGATCATCTCATCATTGCAGGCGATGAGATCACCAGTTTCGCCGACAAAGGAATCATGCCGGCTGGGAAATAGAGGATATAGTTGTTTTTAGCTGTTAGCCATTAGCAGTTGGCTAAAAATCAGAAATCATCATTCGTTAATCGATGTTCGATATTTCTATCATTTGTATTTGCTTATAAAACGCAGTGAAGATAATGTGTGGAGAAACTCCTCCCCCTGTTTCCCCCTCCCGAGGGGGACATAGAATAAATCCTGATAGATTCGGTGTCCAAGTGATCACCGCAGGAGATTTTATCGAGGCCACCTCTCGTAGAGACGCAGTGAATTTAGTTATCCGGACTGCACTCTTTCCATGAGTGCGTGACAGGAGTTTGATCCTTCTCATCCATCCACACAGAGGATGGACTCCAGACTTTCCTCATAGTCTGCATTTCTCAAGGTTGCTTCGATACTTCTATCACTTTTGTCGGGACAATCAGTACCCTTTGATATACCCGGTGGACGAGCGATCGCATTCAGGTGATTGTATTGGAACCACCAGTAGATAATTTAACTTAACAACAACATTGGGAATTCAATTTCAAGATGTTGGTCTTGTGTCAAGATTTTTAGATTATTGACCATACCCCGGGGTGGAGGGTCCCCGGGGGTAGCCACGCCTATTATCTGGTAGAATGAATGCGATTCTGAAGTCGGCGGGTTTATCCTACCGGATTTTATTTCGACGAAAATAAAATTTGATACTGTATCTGGAAGATATTATCGTTTACATTGGGATGAGTGGTATTTATGATGTAGTCGAAGTAGAACATGGAGTTCAGTCCATCCTGATAATAATTGAGCCCCAGGGTTACCGTTGAACTGTCATCATTATCCACGTTTATGTTTGGGTCCCATGCATCAAACCGGATGAGCGCTCTCATCTGATCTTCCCAGAATTTTACAGCACCCTGTGCGTAATATCCTGAAAATTTGTCGCTGTCGGTTTCTCCCTGAAGATATTCACCCACAATCTGCAAGGCACGGTGATCATATTTTCCGTACACTCCCACTCGATAACCATCCATATCACCGGATTTTGATCCGATGGCATTCACTTTCCAGTAGTACGTGCCACTGGTTAGTTTATCATTCGAATATTTTCCGTGGAGCAGCAGGTCTTTTCCATCATCGACTGTATCATCCCAGTTATTGGGCTCATTAGCACCATTGAACAGTCCCGCGTTTATGGTTATTGTTTCCCCGATTTCAGTCGTTGATTGGATACCCACTTGCCGCCAAGGCGCTGTTTGTGAAGTGAGCATAGGATAGTTGATCAACCCCAATTTACCTGTGTGGATAGGCATATGGTAAGTATAATTGGGTAAAAATCGCCCCATACAAACCGTTGAATGGAACCGCGGAATGTCATAGATAAATTTCACATCCAACATGTCGCCCTTTTCAGTCTGAACGAAGAATTTTACATTCTGGTTTACCGTACCGCTGATGAGGAATCGCGCCCGATTCAATGTAAAATCTGTGGTTTGGTTATCACTTTCAACCTGTTGAAATGTCATCCCACCTTGAAAAATACCGCCGACACTGACATCCACTTGTGTAAAGACAAACGAGGCGAGAACTAGAACCACAACAACATATTTTTGCATGGAAAATCTCCTTATAATGATATGGGTTTTTATTTTGGAATTACTCATTCCGGGATTCCAATTTCTGAACAGACGGAGATATTTACAAAATCCGCGCTGAAATATAAATCCTTTATATTTTTTGTTTATCTGATTAATTACAGGATTATATTAAACAATATTTTGAATTAATATTTTATGTAATAGATTGTTTTAACAGGTGATACAATCCATACAAACCACAATTGTTTCTTTAATAAGATAATTAGGTCGTATTTACCTTTATTATTCAAGTGTGATAATTTATCCGGATTGCACAATCCGGTACTATTCTTTTTCGATGTGTAATGGGAGTTTTTATTTTAGTAAAGAAATCGGCGT
>ERZ890604.226-NODE-226-length-21167-cov-10.083744_pt1 | contig 21167 bp, 27 predicted proteins | sample MGYA00521097_ERZ890604 | MGnify/ENA primary metagenome ERZ890604 (study PRJEB32303, sample SAMEA104408625) | aquatic metagenome | biome: Brackish water; feature: Chemocline; material: water | place: Baltic Sea | collected 2014-10-26T21:54:00 | depth 120 m ... | reverse complement strand
ATTATTAAATGTATATTTAAGTATGGAAACCGTATAATTCTTTCATGCAAATCAATGATTTATTCAATATCCTTCATAACTCTTTAGAATCTCAAAACAATGGCAAAAAAATATCTCTCAAAGAGATGGCCTTAAGTCTTGGTATCTCTATGCGCACATATCAAGACTGGAAGCTTGCTCGTGCAAAACCACAAGCTGCTATTGCTGTTATGAAAATGCTTGGAAAATTAGATGATGATGAAATTTTACGTGCTGTTAGAAAAATCAATAAATTAGAGGAGGTAAGTATATGAGTGCACTTACTAAAAATGAAAGAGATGGTTTAGATGATGTTTTTTTATCTATACATTCACATACAAATAGATACAATAAAATCAAAGAAATATCAGCATTAATTATGATTAGGAACAATAGTATAAATCCACTAACCCTCTTGAAAAGGGCTAAAAAAGGACTCAAAGAAACAAAACTTTTACATTTTATCGCTAAATTAAGTAAAAAGAAGAAAAATTTAAGCAAATAAACTATAAAGTACATTTAGCTGAATTATTTCATGTATATGGACTTGTGCATGGCAAGATTCGGAAATATTTTAATCCAAGGGTAAATTTATGAATAAAGCAGAATTCGTAGAGTTAGTACAAGCAAGTGGTAGCTACAAGACTAAAGTAGAAGCAGAAGCAGCAATCAAAGCATTCACAGAAGCAGTGACAACTGCATTAGTAAAGAAAGAAGATATTTCTTTAGTTGGTTTTGGTAGCTTTAATGCAGCACTTCAAAAAGGTAAAAGTGGAAAAGTACCAGGTACTGATAAGACTTATACTACTCAAGATAAAATGGTTCCAAAATTTAAAGCTGGTAAAGGTCTTAAAGACCGTGTTGCAGCTGGTAAATAATCATTCAATACTATCACTTCAAGTGATGGTATTTTATCTAATATAATGAAATTATCTTTTTTAACCTCACTCTTCACAAAAGATAAGAAATCACTCACTCTTCCAGATTCTATTCTAATTAAAAAGTTAAAAGAAATATCCACAAAGCACTCTTTCTCTCTTTTTAACGATGTCACCATCTTTCATCATGCACATGCCTATCATTTTCCTCTTATTATTTTAGATGAAACCCATGGTCTATATATATTTGAAAAAAAAGAATGGGCTTATGACGATCTTAAAAACGCAACAGTTCAAAAAGCACAGCATCAAGAAACGAGCAAAGAGACTCTCTCTTTTCAAAATAAGCAAGATATTATAAATCAAAAATTCAATGAACTGACACATCATAGTGATGTTCCAATGTTCAATTATCTATTGATGGAAAATTTAAATGCTGATGAATATGAGCATTTACATGATTCATTTAAAGAACTAATTCCTGCAAATAAAGTCATCTTTAACGATTCTACTGTAGAAGATATATTACAAAAATTACATAATTCACCAGCTAGTGTTTATCCTCTTCCCTCAAAAGATTATATTTTAGGGAATCTTTTTATTCAGTATGCTATCTTAGATGATGAACAAAATGTAAAACTTTGTACACAAGAACAAATAGATATTATCAATCATGATATTTTTGGTCTTGAATCTTTACAAGCACCCGCACTCAGTGGAAAAACAAGCACTCTACTTTTAAAAGCTATTATGTATGTTCTTACTCACAAAGGCTCACAAGTTCTTCTTCTAAAACCTACTACTTTAGCTTGTGATTTACTTAAGAAAAAACTCTTAGAGATCATAGAGCATGCTATAATTGACTTTGATATTTTAGATATTTTAATTATCACTCCAAATGAACTTTTAGAAATGAAAAAAGCACATATACCTAAACTCATTTTATGTGATGATGCTAACTTGCTATTCAATGATTTTATCCATAAACTTATTGAGATACAAAAAGATGCAAACCTTCTTCTTGTAAACTATGAAACAAATAGATACACACATACTCTCACAAAAAAGTTTTTTGCAAGCAAAAAAGCTATAATCTTTTACCATTGTAATAAGCAAGCAAAAGCATTACTTCTTATAGCGAGACTTTTAAAGCACTCAAATGCACAAGACATTTTCATCATTTCTAATGCAGTCACACGAACACAACTTAGAGATGATTTAAAATATTTCATAGAAGAAGATACGACTCTTCTTGATGCTACAAAACACCTGATGATTCAAACTCTAAACTCTGTAGTTTTTCTTGATGCAAACAGTATTGATGAACTGAATCCAAAGCATTTAATTGTTTTAGATATTACACAGAGCAATAAAAAATATGTAGAACAGAGTATCAATAAAGCGAGGAAAAGTGTAGATATTATATATGAGACACAAACAAAGCTTTTAACAACATTGAAGGAAAAATATGAAAGTAACTAAGAGTGATGATGAGTGGAAAAAAGAACTCACTGATGAAGAGTTTTATGTAACTCGTAAAAATGGAACAGAAGCTCCATTTTCAGGAAAATTTTATGACTACAAAGGAGATGGACTTTACCGCTGTGTTTGTTGTCATGCACCACTCTTTGAGTCGGATACTAAGTTTGATTCGGGAACAGGATGGCCTAGTTACTACGAAGGAATAGAAGGTGCTATCAAAGAGATTAAAGATATGTCTCATGGTATGCTTAGAGTTGAAGTAAGATGTGCAAATTGCGATGCTCATTTAGGACATGTATTTCCTGATGGACCCGAACCGACTGGACAAAGATACTGTATAAACTCTGTAAGTTTAAATTTTGAAGAAGAATAAGGAAAAAAATGAAAAAAAAGTTATTTGTATTACTTTTAGCACTAAGTGCTAATCTATTTGCGGCAAACCCCCATGCGGTTTTAGAAACGACTCAAGGAAACATCGAGATTGAACTCTTTCCTGATGTTGCACCAAAAGCAGTTGAGAATTTCATGACACATATTAAAAATGGATACTACAACGGTATTGCATTTCATCGAATTATTCAAAACTTTATGATTCAAGGTGGAGATCCTACTGAGACTGGTCGCGGTGGTGAAAGTATCTGGAAAAAACCTTTTGCTGATGAGTTTAAACAAAATGTTGTTTTTGACAAAGCAGGTATCCTCGCTATGGCAAATGCAGGTCCAGCAACTAATGGAAGTCAATTTTTCATAACAACAGCTCCAACTCCTTGGCTTAATGGTCATCATACTATATTTGGGCATATAACAAAGGAGTCATTTATTACTCTTAAAAAGCTAGATAATATTGCTACGATGGGAAGACGAGGTGGTGATAGACCACTAGAACGCCAAGAGATAATAAAAGCATATATCAAGTAAAAACAATCTATAATTTCATAACTATTTAAAGTGGAGAGACTATGGAAATCCAAACAATAAAAAAGATAGAAGAAGAAGCACTAAAAAAAAGTTCTACAGACTTTAGTCGCTTAGGTTTTGCTCTATTTTTTATGATAGGAGTACTCACTTTTAGCTTTTTAAGTAATGGTGGTATTCCAAACAATATGTTCTTAGCAATTGCAGCACTAATAGGTGCTTATATGGCTATGAACATAGGTGCAAATGATGTTGCAAATAATGTTGGTCCAGCGGTAGGTTCTCGTGCGATGACAATGACAATGGCTATTGTTATTGCAGCCATTTTTGAAGCAAGTGGTGCACTTATCGCTGGTGGTGATGTTGTTAGTACAATAAAAAAAGGTATCATTGATATCTCTGCATTTGGTGGAAATCCTGACCAATTTATCTGGGCAATGATGGCGGCACTTCTGGCTGCTGCATTATGGCTTAACTTTGCAACTATGATGCGAGCTCCAGTTTCAACTACTCACTCAATTGTCGGTGGTGTTATGGGTGCTGGTATTGCCGCAGCTGGTTTTAGTATCGTGTCATGGACAACTATGGGGAAAATTGCCGCTTCATGGGTTATTTCTCCTGTTCTTGGTGGTGTTATCGCTGCACTCTTTTTATTTGCTATTAAAAAATCCATTGTATATAAAGAAGATAAGATTAAAGCTGCAAAAACTTGGGTTCCTGTTTTTGTTGCTATTATGTCTTGGGCTTTTATTACTTATCTTACACTCAAAGGCTTAAAGCACATTTGGCCAAGTATAGTAAACATGCTAAATATGCTTCCTTTAATCTCTTTAGAAATGACAAAAAAACCTTCATTTTTAACAGCTCTTACTTTTGGTGCTATTGTCGCAGTTATTGTTTATGGACTGGTTAGAAGAAGACTTGCTACAAGTTCAAAAGTACTTGAAAATTCTAGAGTATCTGTAAATACTCTTTTTACTATCCCACTTATTTTCTCAGCCGCACTTCTTAGTTTTGCTCACGGTGCAAATGACGTTGCAAATGCAGTCGGTCCACTTGCCGCGATTAACGATGCTGTTGTAAATGGTGGAGTAAATTCTAAAGCAAGTATTCCTTTATGGGTTATGGGGGTTGGTGCTTTAGGTATAGCTCTTGGGCTTGCTCTTTATGGTCCTAAACTGATTAAAACTGTCGGAAGTGAGATTACAGAACTTGATCAAGTCAGAGCTTTCTCCATAGCCATGGCAGCTTCTATTACAGTTATTATCGCTTCTCAACTCGGTCTTCCTGTAAGTTCTACACATATAGCTATCGGTGGTGTTTTTGGTGTTGGTTTTTTGCGTGAATACTTACATACGAACAAAAGAGTAAATATCATCAAAGAAGACGAAAACATCATCACAGATGAGAAAAGTACTCTTAATGCTTATAGAGCAGAGCTTACAACTCTTGAAGCCAAAGATGATAAATCACAAGAAGAATACAGTAGAATTGTTGATCTTTATAAGATGATGGCAGAAGAAGCAAAACTCATAAAATCAACAAAAAAACATCTCAAATATGCAAAAAAGATAGAGTATGTTAAACGTGATGCTGTGAAAAAAATAATAGCCGCTTGGCTTATTACTGTTCCTGCGGCAGCTGTTCTTGCTGGTTTACTCTTTTATACGATTAAAGGGATTATGGTTTAGTGCCTCATAAACGCTGAGTGCTTGTTTGTGTTCATACACATCATGCACTCGAAGCATAGAAGCTCCATTTTTAAGAGCCTCTAAATGCAAAGTTAATGTCCCTGCTAATCTCTCCTCTACACTTGAAGGAAAAATCTTATCTATCATCGACTTTCTTGAAGCACCTACAAGTAGAGGTTTTTCAAGTGTTAAGAAGTGTTCTAAGTGTTTAATCAAAGTCAAATTATCATCTAAAGTTTTTCCAAATCCTATACCTACATCTAAAACAATATCTTTAATACCAAAAGATTCTGCTTTTTGAATTCTCATTTGAAAAAAATCATAAACATCATTTAAAACACTTGCATATTGGGGATTGTCTTGCATTGTTTGTGGAGTGCCTCGCATATGCATAATGATAGCTTTTGCATCATAAGAAGCACATAACTTACAAACAGCATCATTCGCTAAACCAGTAATATCATTTACAATACTAAAGCCTGATTCTAAAGCCTGCTCTATAACCTTTGGCTCATAGCTATCACAACTAAATGTAGCCTTTTCATATAGCTGTTCTTTTTTTATGAGTTTATATATACCATTTACACGAGCAAGTTCTTCGTCTATGCTTACAGGGGATGCATTTGGACGAGAAGAGACACCGCCAATGTCTATAATGTCAGCACCCTCCTCTATCATCTGCTCTATTTTATGAAGAGCATCAACACTTTTAAAACGACTTCCTTGAAAAAAGCTATCATCATTCGCGTTTATCACACCCATAATTTCTCTTTTTCGTACTTGCTTCACTCGTACGATTTTTTGTAATTCAAGTGCTAATTCTTTAAGTCCAAAAGGTTGTGCCAACTCTTTTTTACTCAATATCTCTAGTTCTCTTTGAGTCGCTATTAAAATACAATCAACCTTAGGAGAACTTGCAATAACAGTCCCCTTTGGTACGGCTAAATCAGCTCCAACGGAGAGTGCATCTTGCTTTAAGATATTGGCAGCACCCACATGTAAATCTTTGATGTAGAGGATATGATGTTTTGCTTTAGATGCTAGAATTTTTACACCACCGCCATCAACACCAAGTTTTTTAAGATAACTCTTGATGTCTACAGTGTTGGAAAGTTTTTGAATTTGCATTTTATTTCTCTCTTACAAAACTCATAAGTAGCATTGCAAGAACACTTTGAGGTCGTGAGTTTAAGTCAAGTAGTCGATAAGCTTTGTCAAAATTTTCTAGTTGAAGAGGTGTTAAAATAAGCTGATTCACAACTGTTGCTTGGTGAAAAAGAGCCTCTACCAAATCTTTTGCATCATTTTTTTTCACTCTTGTGTTTTCTTTTAAAAAGTTAAAAACTTCAGCATAATCAATCCTTGCTAGATTCACTGCTAGTTCTATATTATTATGTGTTGTATTTATCTTTAGAATAGGTAAACGCGAGCGAACTGTCTGTAAAAGATTCGATTTTGTTGGTGAGATAATAATAAATTCTATATGTGGTGGTGGTTCTTCAAGGAGTTTTAAGAGTGAGTTTTGAGCCACTGCGGTAAATTCTAAAGCAGCTAAAATAATATACTTTGTTTGTGACTCACTAATATAAGCTTCATTTACAACTGCTTTTGCATGTTCTATTTTGAAGTTCTCTTCTATAAACTTTACAACTCTATGGGGTTTCAAACTCTGTTCTAGCCGTTCAACCTCAGCTTCTATATCCCAAGCGATGAGTATATGCCCTTTAAGTGCTGGCATCTACCTCTCCAAACATTGTTGCATTTAATGAAGCATTAAAAAGTTTAAAAAGTTGTAAAAGTTTTATGTCAAGATGAGTATCGTAAGACTTCAACTCAAAAGCATTGTTAAACTCTTCATCAAAAATCCAAAAGTAACTATTGTCTTGGCGTTTTGCTATGTCGCTGCGTTTATCTGCACCCTTACCAATATACCAAAAAAAGTAATCATTTTTATAGCTTTGCGAGATCATATCATCAAGCATATCGAGCATATCACCACCACTAATAGTGTTAAAATGGCTGTAAACACTATCTATACTCAAAACAGAAATAGGAGGACGTTCTAAAAGTAATCCATTTATAGAGCCTAGAACATAACTCTCAAACCATTGTCTCTCTTCATCTGTAATAATAATCATCGTCTTACCCTGCAAAATTTGCTCAAGGGCATGTGAAGTAGCGGTTGTCCAGTCAAAGCGTTGTTCTTCTAACCAGCTAAGACTACCTCCTTCTTCACGAATAGCATCTAAACTCCACTGTGCAAATTCATCCATAAGTGATTATTTGTCTAACTCGTAAGAAGCATGTAGACTGCGTACTGCAAGTTCTGCATATTTTTCATCAATTACCATAGAGATTTTAATCTCACTTGTTGCAATCATGTTTATGTTAATGTTGTTCTCTGCCATAGTTGAAAATGCTTTTGCTGCAACACCAGTATGACTTCTCATCCCAACACCTACTACTGAAACTTTACAAATATCTTCGTTATACGAGTCTGCACTTATCGCACCCTCTTTTACAAAAGCATCCACTATTAATTTTGCATCTGAGAGGTCACTTACAGGTACAGTAAAGTCAATATTTGTCGTATCATCTACTGCCTTATTTTGAATAATCATATCTATGTTTACTTCAGCAGCAGCAAGTTTGGTAAAAATTTCAGAAGCTATACCGGGTCTATCTTTCACACCTAAGAGTGAGATACGTGCTTGATTTCTGTCTAATGCTATTCCGCTTACTAATGGTGCTTCCATGATATTTTCTTCCTTTGTTATTAATGTGCCTTCTTCTTCTGAGAAGCTTGTTCTTGTTACTAAGTTTACATTGAGTTTTTTTGCCATTTCAACGGAACGATTTTGAAGTACTTTTGCACCAAGTGATGCTAACTCCAACATCTCATCATAAGAGATTTTATCTAACTTCTTCGCCTTAGGATCTATACGAGGATCAGTTGTAAAGATACCACTTACATCCGTATATATCTCACATAAATCAGCTTTTAATGCTCCTGCAATAGCAACAGCAGAGAGGTCACTTCCACCACGACCGAGAGTTGTTACATCTCCATTTTCATTTATACCTTGAAAACCGGCGACAACAACAATCTTGCCTTCTTTAAGTGCTGTTTGCATCGCTTGGGGATTTATCTCTTCTATGCGAGCTTTTGTATGGTGTTGATCTGTAACTATACCGGCTTTTCTACCTGTCATTGCCGTAGCCTTATGCCCCATCTCTTGAAGAGCGATAGAGAGCAAGGAAGCTGTCACACGTTCACCTGCACTTAAAAGCATATCCATCTCAGCACGAGCAGGCTCTTTTGAAAAGTGCTCTGCATAACTTACAAGTTTGTTTGTTTCACCACTCATAGCTGAAACAACCACCACTACGTCATTACCTTTTTTTACAGTTGCACTCACACGATTAGCCACATTTTGAATGCGTTCTAAATCACCAACACTTGTTCCACCAAATTTTTGAACTATTAGCATCTATAAAAGTCCCTCTTCTTTAAAATGATTAATTACTTTTTCATATACATTTTTTTTAAAATGTGCTGTCATACCTAAAACTTTATCAACATTTACAAATTTAAAATCCATAAACTCAGGGTGTTGCGTTTTAATATTTATTACAGCTTCTTCATTAATTTTCATTAAAAAATATCGTTGTTTTTGCCCAATATAGGGTTTCATTTTTATTGCAATTTTTGCTGGAAAATCATAAGAAATCCATTCTGGGTATTCACCAACGATTTGGGCATCATCTGTTCCTATCTCTTCTCTCATCTCTCGAAACAGAGCCTCTAGCACCTCTTCACCTTCATCAATCCCACCCTGTGGAAACTGCCAAATGTCTTGTAAATCATTTCTCTGTGCAATAAATATCTTTTTTTCTTCTGGATATTCATTTGAAACAATAATCATTGCAACATTTGGACGATATGAACCTTTTTTACTCATTAATACACCTATATTATAGTTGTCGCGATTATACAAAAGATGTGATTAAAAAGAGATAAGAAATAATGTTATACTTGCAGTATGCTATTATACCTTCACATACCATTTTGCGATTCCAAGTGTTCTTACTGTGCATTTAACTCTTATGTAGATAAATTTCATCTTAAAAAAGAGTACATGAATGTTTTGCTTACACAACTCAAACATGAACTCAAAAGATTTAAAGCACAAAACGAAAGTATAGAAACTATTTTTATCGGTGGTGGTACACCTTCTACTATACCTCCTAAACTTTACGAGCCTCTTTTTTCATACTTGCAACCTTATTTGCAAAAAAATATAGAAATCACAAGCGAAGCCAATCCAAATAGCGCTAGCTATGAGTGGTTGGAAGGCATGTATAAACTTGGGGTAAATCGCATCAGTTTTGGTGTTCAAAGCTTTAATGAAGAGAAATTAAAACTCTTAAACCGTGCTCACTCGCCACATCAAGCAAAAGAAGCTATCCTAAACGCAGCCAAAATTGGCTTTAAAAACATCTCACTTGATTTGATTTATGCAACACTTGGCGACACAAAAGAGCTTTTAGCTCATGACATACAAACAGCATTTGACTTACCTATTAACCATTTAAGTGCTTATGCTCTCACTATCGAAGAAGGCACTGCATTTGAGTCAAAACCACAGATGGCAAAAGAGGTACTCCCTCTTACATCGTGGGTATTTAACATTATTAAAGAGAATGGATTTTTACAGTATGAGATAAGTAACTTTGGGACATACAAAAGTGCTCATAATCTTGGTTATTGGGAGTACAAAGACTACATAGGTGTAGGGTGTGGTGCTGTTGGAAAACTCGGTGTAGAGAGGCTTTATCCTAGTAAAAATCTTGAAGAGTACATTGAAAACCCTTTAGCAATAGAAAAAGAGACATTAAGCACAGAAGATATAAAAATCGAACAAATATTTTTAGGGTTTCGTTCTTGTGTTGGAGTACACACAAACATCTTTAACTCAGAAGAACTCAAACGAACTAATCTTCTTGTTAAAGAGAAAAAACTCACACTTCTAAATGACGTATTTTATAATCCTGATTACCTTTTAGCAGATGAGATTACTCTTTTTATATCTTTTTGATGTAATTTTAGATAAAATTCCGCACATAAAACTATAATTTTTAAAGGCACAATATGTTTGGTATGGGTTTTACAGAAATACTTCTTATCGCAGTTATGGCCATTATTTTCATTGGTCCAGATAAACTGCCAAGTATGATGGTTGATATCGCAAAATTTTTTAGAAATGTCAAGAGTACTATAAGCTCGGTTAAAGAGAGTATAGAAGAAGAAGTCAACATGACTGACATAAAAAAAGAGGCTCTTGCTTACAAAGAACAACTTCTAAATGCGACTGAAGATATAAGCAAGGTTACAGAGATTCCGAACAACATTACTACGGGACTTGCAAATCTCAATGACGAAATTGTTGATATGGACGATACACCAAAACCTCCAAAGGCAAAAAAAGAGCCTGAAATTGTAACATTTGCCAAAAAACCGAAAATAAAGAAAGAGGATGATTTAGATGTTTAAAGAACTCCATCCTCACCTTGTAGAACTTAGAAAAAGACTTGTGATTTCTGCCCTTAGTCTTGTTGTTGTGTTCTTAGCAATGTTCTACTTTCATGAAATCATCTTAAACTGGATGGTAGAGCCACTTAACCATGCCCTTATAGAAGTAGGTAAGAAGTCTATTCATGCCGCAGAGGGAATGGTAACAACTTCACAAGTTGGTGGTGCATTTTTTGTAGCCCTTAAAGTTTCATTTTTTGCAGCTATTGTAGGTGCTTTACCTATCATCCTTTCTCAAATATGGCTGTTTGTAGCTCCTGGTTTATATGCAAATGAAAAGAAAATGATTATTCCATTTATTGTTGGTGGGACAACGATGTTTGTTATCGGGGTACTTTTTGCTTACTATGTTGTAACTCCTTTTGGTTTTGACTTTCTTATTACCTTTGGTAGCTTTAAATTTACGCCACTTATCAACATCGAAGATTATGTCGGCTTTTTTACAAAAATCATGTTCGGTTTTGGGATTGCATTTGAGCTTCCCGTTTTTGCTTACTTTTTAGCACTCTTAGGTCTTGTCAATGACAAACAAATGATTGCATTTTTTAAGTATGCTATTGTTATTATCTTTGTAGTTGCAGCACTTTTAACACCTCCAGATGTACTTACTCAGTTGCTTATGGCTGGTCCGCTCATTGTTCTTTATGGCTTTAGTATTTTGATAGTCAAAGTTGTTAATCCTGCTTCAGAGGATGATGAAGAGGAAGAAGATGACGATCCAGATGCAAACCCTTATGAAGAGTTAAAAAAACAACTAGAAAGCTAAATGGATAAAGAGCTTTTAACCCTCAGCTATGATTTCACCCTTCCAAATGAACTCATAGCGACACATCCTGCACATCCTCGTGACCATGCAAGACTACTCGTTTATAACCGTAAAACCGATACTATTACCCATGCTCACTTTTATGATTTAGAACAGTTTATACCAAAAGAGTGTGCTTTGATATTTAATGACACAAAAGTCATAAAAGCTAGACTTTTTGGTTTTAAACCAAGTGGCGGAAAAATCGAACTTCTCATCAACAGACCATTAAACGCAGTAGATGTCAGTGTTTATATGCGTGGAAAAGTAAAAGTTGGTACGACAGTCGAGTTTGATGCTAAGCTAGTTGCAGAGGTAAAAGAACTTAAAGAAGATGGTAGTCGCATAGTAAACTTTTTACAAAATGATAAAGTGCTGCGTTTTGAAGAACTTCTTCCTATCATTGATAAAATCGGGCATATTCCTCTCCCTCCTTACATTCAAAGAGAGGATAATAAAGAAGATGAAAGTGAGTACCAAACTGTTTTTGCTCGTCAAGAGGGAGCTGTTGCTGCACCTACAGCATCACTTCATTTTACAGATGAACAACACAAAAGAATTTGTACTAACTTTAAACATGCTTTTGTCACACTTCATGTAGGTAGTGGAACTTTTAAACCTGTTGATGTAGATGTAATAACTGAGCATCCTATGCACTCAGAGTATTATGACATTTCAAACGCAGCCAAAATCATTTTAGACTCAAAGATACCTATACTTAGTGTAGGAACAACCTCAACAAGAACCATAGAATTTTACGATAAATATGGGAAAATCCAAAGAGGTGAAGCAAATTTGTTTCTAAACCCAAAGAATCAACCAAGTAGAGTAAATCACTTACTTACAAACTTTCATCTACCAAAATCAACACTTTTGATGCTTGTTGCTTCTTTTGTAGGTTTAGAAAAAACGCAAAAGTTATATGCAGAGGCTATAAAAAATAGGTATCGTTTTTACTCGTATGGTGATGCGATGTTAATTATATAAGAAAAATTCTACCATTTTTGACTTCTATGTCACCACTTAATTCTGCTTCAAAAACTCTATCTGGAAATTTAACCAGAGCTTCATCGTAAGTTGGATTTGTTTGGCAAAAGAGTAAAAAGTCATCATTTACCTGTTGCATTTGTGGAAGTTCTCCAAAACGAGATACAAACAAGTCTATGTCATAAATAACCTTTGCTTTGTTCTCTTTTAAAAGTTCATTTGTTGCACTACTCTCCCCTAGTCTATGAGGAAAAACAAAAATTTCTTTGCCCATTTTAAGTGCAAACTCAATACTTCTCATACTCCCACTTCCAAGTTCTGCTTCAGCCACAACAAGTACCTCACCCAGTGCTACTACAAGTTCATTTCTTGTTACAAAGCTCCAAGGAGTTGCACGAAAATCAGGCTCAAACTGACTTAAAAGTAAGCCATTTTTCTCGATGTCACTTAAAAGATTTTTATTAACTGCGGGGTATTTTATGTTGATGCCACATGGCAAAACTGCTATAGTGTTGTGACTTCCCGCTCCAAGATGAGCAACTGCATCCACACCCATCGCCCCACCACTCACTACACAAACACCTACATTTCTTAAAGAAGATGCGAGTTTATGTGTAAGTTCACGAGCATATTTTGAAGTTTTTCTTGACCCAATTATAGAAACTTTTTTACTTTGTAAAAGTGCTTCATTCCCTGAACTATACAAAATTTTAGGATACTTTTTCATAGAGCTTAATTCTAAAAGTTCCTGCTCTATTTTTTGCATAGTCTTTAGTAAACCGCTTCTACATACACTAATTCTACTTCTTTTAAAAGTTCTTTTGATTCTCTTAAAGCTTGTAAAGTGTTTGGATGGGGATGTCCTATTGCAATGGCTGTCTTATGAGTTTTTGCAAATTGTATTGCCTTTTTAATCTGTTTTTTCACGTAATTTTTATCCATATGATGATCTAAAAAAACATCACGAGAAACATAAGGAAGTCCCATACTTTTTAAGACTTTAGGAGCTTTTGTAGTTGCTATAGTTCGACTATCTATAAAATTGATTCCATGCTTATGTAAGACATATATAAGTCTATTCATAGCAAGTTCATTTGCAGTAAATTTACTTCCTGTATGATTATTCACAAATGCAACTGCAGGAAACAATTTTTTAATCTCACCTATGCGTTTATAAATTTTCTCTTCTGAGTCCGTTACTCGTAAAGTTTTTGGCTCTTCTGCTCTATAACTTGATGCTTCGAGCGGTAAATGAACCATATAAAATTTTTCATGCCTTGCTAGTTCAGGAGTGTTTGGTCTAGCTGCTCTTGGAGGTAAAAAGGATTTTGTGAGTACCAAGTGAAGACTATTAATTGCCTTAACATGTGCTCTTGTTGCGACATCATCTATGATGATTGCAAGCTTTGGTTTATTTGTAGAAACTTGAATCGGTCTAGGAAGTGGTCTTGGTATTTTTGCACTCTCTTTATAGTCAAATTCATGCGATGCAGATATAAATTTTTGTTTTACTTCTTTTTTTAGAACTTCTTTGAGACGATAGTTAACACTTTTTGGTAATTTTTCTTTTTTAGAAATGCACTGTTCATGAACTTCAGGTGTTTGTGGAGTCTTTTCTGTTGTGTTAATAAATCCAAAATAATACCCCGCCACCAAAGCACTCAATATTGAAGCTATTAGTGCCAAAATCCAAGCTATATATAATAATATCTTTGAATTATTTTTTCTTTTTTGTGATTTTTTTTTTGCCATTAACTCTCTATCTGCTCTCTAGTTTCGTAACTATATCTAAAAACAGTTAATAGCATTTTTGATGTAACTTTAAGGAGTTTTTCTATATAATCGCGAGTTCCTTTCTCTTTGTGGTGTCGTCACCATATTCAGATCCAAAGGGGAAACAAACGCCGAGAGGCAAATACCAAGAGGAGATCATATTATATGAGAAACTACGAAAACTTAGTAATCGTAAAACCTACATTTACTGCAGAAGAAATCAATGCAAGCATCCAAGCTGTTGAAGAAGTAATTACTTCAAACGGTGGAGAGATCGCTGCTACAAGTCCAATGGGAATGAGAAAATTAGCTTACCCTATTAACAAAAATGAGCGTGGTTATTTCCATGTAATCTATTACACAATTGCACCTGCTGCAATAGCTGAAATCGAAAGACGTTTCCGTATTAACGAAGATTTACTTCGTTTTGTAACTATCAAATACGATACAAATCGTGAAATTGTTGCGTTTAACGGTCTGGTTGAAAAAGCTAAAAAAGCATCAGAAACTCCAAAAGCACCTGAAGCTCCAGTAGCAGAAGAAGCTCCGGTAGTAGTAGAAGCAGAAGCTGTAGCTGAAACAACTGAAGCAGCGGCTGAGTAATTAGCAAACGCTAACAATTGTAAGGAAAATTCATGTTCAATAAAATAATTTTAGTTGGTAACCTCACACGAGACATCGAGCTTAGATACTCTCAGGCTGGTATGGGTATAGCAAACACTGCTATAGCTACAAGTCACAAATTCACTCAAAATGGTGAAAAGAAAGAAGAAGTATGTTTTGTAGATATTACTTTCTTTGGAAGAAGTGCTGAAGTTGCCAACCAATACCTTCGTAAAGGGAGTAAAATCCTAGTAGAAGGTAGATTAAAACTTGATTCATGGGTAGACCAAAGTGGACAAAAACGTTCGAAGCACTCTGTAATAGTTGCAACTATGCAAATGTTGGATAGCAAAGGCGATAACCAAAATGGTGGTTATAACCAAGCACCAGCAGATGGGCAAGATAGCTATAATGCACCTGCTCAAGGGCAAGGGCAAAGCTACCAAGCACCTACACAACAACAGCAAAGTTATCAACAACCTGCACAACAGCAGCAACAGAGTTATCAACCACAGCAACAACAGCAAAGCTATAATAATGCAGCTTCACAAAGTCGTGAAATGCCAAGTAGTAACTCTGTGCCAGTGATTGATATTGATGAAGACGAAATTCCATTTTAGAAAATAGATAACATTAAGGAAATAACATGTCAGAAAAAAGAAAATACAAAAAAAGATATTGTAAGTACTGTGAAGCAAAAGTTGACTTCATGGATTATAAAGATGTAGGAGCTTTACGTTTCTCACTTTCAGAAAGATATAAAATTATGCCACGTCGTTTAACAGGTAACTGTAAACGTCACCAAGACATGATTACTGTAGTAATTAAGCGCGCTCGTGCAGCTGCATTAGTTCCATATACTGTAACTCGTAAAGCAGTTATAACTGCACCATTCGAAAACCTTAAATAGGTCCTTTTGAAACTTCCCCTTGTTTCTAGGGGAAGACATAATACACTTCCATTTTTCTTAATCCCTTGTAAATCAAAAAAAGCTATAATAAAATCTTCAAATGTATTGTTTAAATAAGGAATATTTTTTGCTATAGTAAAGTTAAAAAGTAGTCCAATGAAACAATTATTTCTCTTTAGCATACTTCTATACACTACACTTTTCGCACAAACAAAAGATTTTTCCCTCATTATCCATAAACCTTTTGATGCTGCTCTGTTTGATGTGACACAAGATTATGACCGTTCCATTAGTGCAGTTGGTTTTTCTAAAGAATTTTCACAGACTTCTACAAGTTCTCAAACATATCATAATGCTTTTGATTATCTCTCCGATGCAGCAGGAAAATCAGGGACACTGATGCGTTTACTCAAGGTAAACAATAAAGCAAAAATTCTTGTAAATAAAAACTTAGATCTAAACAATTTCAGTGAAGCAATTGCAGTTGTAAAAACTCCTTCAAATGGTTACTTTATCGGTGGCTATACAATGGATGGTTCACTCCTAATCTTAAAACTTAATGCTTCTGGTCATCTCATATTCTCAAAAAAATTTGGTACTAAGAATTATGACCGAATGAATAATCTTGTGCTTCTAAGTGATGGTGGCCTTTTAGCTGTAGGTTCTTCTGTAACATCGCGAAACACTGCCGATAGTATGTTTGAAACAGGTCTTGGAAAAAATGATATTTACCTTACAAGATTTACTCGCGATGGAGTAAAACTTTGGAGTAAAAAGTATGGAACAGAGCAGGATGATAGAGGTATAGATGCCGTAGAAGCTAGGGATGGTTCAATCGTTGTTTTAAGTACTACAAGTTTTGACAAACATATAGATGTAACTCTAATGCGTGTAAATGAAAATGGAGATAAAAGATGGCTTAAGCACTATAAAAGTGAAAAGCTTATCACACCTCATAAAATCATTAAACTTCGTGACGATAATTTTGTTATCGCTCTTAGCGAATATGACAATATGAAAAAAGAGCAAGTTAGACTTATAAAGTTTGATTTATACAAAAACATCATCTCTGATCAAACGATTTTCACAACTTATCCAAGTGTTATCAATGACATCAAGGAGTTTTCAGATGGAATGCTTATAGGTGTTGGTTATGTAAAAGATACTTATAACACAGATGCTCTTGTTATGCTTTTTGATTCACAATTAGGCCTTTTAAAGCAAGAACATTATGGCGATGATAATTATGATGTTTTTAATGCACTCACGATTTTACATAATTCTCAAGCAGTTGCAGTAGGTCTCCATACAGATGCTTCTTCACAGGAGTCTAACATGTGGCTTGTAAAACTCAATAAAGATGCGAGTATGGCACAAATTTCTTTAAATACAAAAAGTGTATATGAAGTTTTAACTGGAATATTTAAAGATGAAATACAAAAAGAAGAGTTATTTATTGGAGAAGATTTAAGTATAAATCTCATTCACAAATCGCTATACTTTCAAACTGGTGTCTTTAAGCTAAATGCAGTGCAAAAGAACTTCTTGAAAAATTTTGCAACTAAACTCATGCCTTTTTTAAAGAATAATCAAAATATCATAGAAACCTTAGAAGTAAATGGTCATACTTCAAGTGAATGGGAAGGTGTCGGTTTTAGTGCAACTTATCTCAACAACTCAAAACTCTCTTTAGAGAGAGCTTATAGCACTCTTAGTTTTCTCTTCAACTCTAGTGATAAAAATTCTCAACTCTTGCTTAGTAAACTTTTTAAAGGAAGTGGCAATAGTTATAGAGAGAATGAATTTAAAAATGGGGTTGAGGATAAAGAGAAATCAAGAAGAGTCTCTTTTAAAATTCTCCTCAAATAGGAACTCTATTTACTCAAAAGTACTTCGAGAACCTTGTCTAAAAGCAAGTCTTGTTTTGTCTTGTTTTAATTTTTTATAAAGTTTGAATTTTGCTTTTTCTAGTGCTTCATCATCGTATTCAAAGTCTTTTTTTAGTTCTTCATCACTTATATTTGCACAATCCATTGCAAAAAGTTTTAGCTCTTTTTTTGTAAGTTTTGCTTTCATTGCACCATAAAGTTCTTTATCTTCTTCAAGTAAATCTACACTCTCTAAAGCACAAAACTCTGCAAGTTTTTCTCTAAAATCATTTTCATTGTGGTATTGTCTCCACACTGTACTTTTCAACATTTATATTTTCTCCAATATTTTTCGTAAATCTTTTTCTTCGATTATGATATTTGCTTGCGCTTTTAAAATATCACGGCCACAAAACGCGACTCTGGTTCCTGCGTGAGCAAACATACTTAAGTCGTTTGCACCATCACCACACACTAATGTCTCTTCAGGAGTAACACCTAAAAGATTTTGTAAACGCAGTAACATATCGCCTTTTGAATGTGAGAACATCATATCCCCACCTACAAGACCTGTAAGTTTTCCATCTTTTTCATGGAGTACATTTGAAAAATCAGCATCGTAACCAAGTATATCTTTTGCATAACTTGTAGCTGTTCGAAAACCACCTGAAAAGCAGATAACTTTCATGCCCTTTTCTTTTAATGCAGTTATAGTCTCTTTTGCTCCATTCATGTAGGGTAAATTTTGGCTTATTTTTTCAACAACTGAAAAATCAAGCCCTTTTAAAAGCCCTACTCTTTGTTGCAGTGACTCAAAAAAATCAAGTCTTCCACTCATAGCTTCTTGCGTTATATAAGCCACTTCATCACCAATTCCAAGTTCCTCAGCAAAGAAATCTATAGTTTCTCCATCCATTAATGTAGAATCGAAATCAAATACAGCCAATTTTAGCATTAAATATTCTCACTTTTGTTATAATGTCGCAATTATAGCCAAAGAGGACTTTATTTGTTTGATAAACTCATAGATAAACTAAATAATGACAGATTCATTACCTTAGAAACAACACCGGCACACTCTCCCATTTTTTCCCCTATCATTGAAAAAATAGCAGACTTAGAACTTGACAAATATGTAGATGGTTTCTCAACAACAGACAATCCACTAGCAAAACTAAAATACAATGCACTTTTTGCTGCAAAAATGTTACAAGATAGATTTAACAAGCCTGTAATCGCTACAATGAGTATGCGTGACCGTAATAAAATCGCCCTACAGTCTGACTTACTTGGAGCAAATGAAGTTGATATACGAGCCATATTAGCTCTCACTGGTGACCCAGCAACTATGAGTGATCAACCACACACAAAAGGTGTTTTTGAAGGTGACAGTACACTTTTACTTGACATTATCTCTGCGTTTAATGCAGGAATGGATCATGCAGGGAAACCTTTAGGATATAAACCAAATCATATCTACCCTTTTGCCGTTGTTAATTCTTATGCAAAAAATCCTAAAACACTACAAAAAAAGATGCAAAAAAAGATAAAGCATGGAGCTATTGGCATCATAACGCAGCCTGTATATGACTTAGAAAATGCAAAACTTTTGTTAGAGATGAAAGAAAATGCCAACCGTGAATGCTGTCCAGACAAGAAGAAAGCTGAACTCATTTTTGGAGTTTTTCCGATAACAAAACTTAGAACCGCACAATTTTTATCTGCTCATGTTCCAGGAATAAATGTTCCTGATATTTGGCTAGAAAAGCTAAGAGTTGCACATGAAAAAGGTGGAGCAGAAGAAGAGTATAAAGTTGGTTTTGAACTGAGTAAAAACCTTTTTGAAGAGCTCAAAGCATTTCATCCAAAGATTCACCTCATGACAGCAAACCAATTTGGTGTAGCTAAAGATATACTCGTATAATTTTCAATAAAATAAGGTAAACAATGATTGATTTAAAACTACTACAAAAAGATTTTGATGGTATAAGTGCAAAACTTATGCGTAAAGGTGTAAGTACAGAACTCCTAGAAGACTTAAAAGCAAAATTTGAAACACTTAAGCTTGCAAAAGCAGAGTTTGAAGCATTCCAAGCCGCACAAAACGCAATGAGTAAGGAGTTTGGTCTTTACAAACGCGAAGGCAAAGACATATCAGAACTAAAAGCAAAAGTTGATGCAAATAAAATCAAAGTTGCAGAGGCTATTGACAACCAACGCGAACACCAAGAGGCTTTAGAAAAAGTAGCAATGGCTATACCTAACATCCCTGATGATTCTGTTCCAGATGGTGCAGATGAAAATGATAACATTGAACTCAAAAAAGTGCTTATTCCTAAAGAGTTTAGTTTTACTCCAAAAGAGCACTGGGAACTTGCAGAACAAAATGGTTGGATAGATTTTGAACGCGGGGTTAAACTTGCAACAAGTCGTTTTAGTGTTAGCTTTGGTATGGGTGCAAAACTCGAACGTGCTCTTATAAACTTTATGCTTAACTTCAATGCTAGTCGTGGATTTGAAGAAGTAAGTGTTCCGGCACTTGTAAATAGAGCTGCATTAGAAGGAACTGGTCAACTTCCAAAATTTGAAGATGATTTATACAAAATGGATGGTCAAGAGCTTTTTCTTATACCAACAGCTGAAGTACCAGTAACTAACCTTTATCAAGATGAGATTTTAAGTGCTGATGAACTTCCAAAAAAGATGACAGCTTATACTTCATGTTTTAGAAAAGAAGCAGGAGCTGCAGGACGTGACACTCGTGGGATGATAAGACAACATCAGTTTCATAAAGTAGAACTTGTAGCACTTTCTAAACCTGAAGAGAGTGAAAAAATCTTTGATGAGATGGTTTCGTGTGCTTCGGACATACTCACAGCCCTTGAACTTCCTCACCGATTAGTTAATCTTTGTACAGGAGATTTAGGTTTTGGAGCAGCGCACACAACAGACATAGAAGTTTGGTTACCAGGGCAAAATACTTACCGTGAAATCTCCTCTATCTCAAACACAAGAGAGTTTCAGGCAAGACGCGCAAAAATCCGTTATAAAGATGGGAAGAAAAACACTTTTGTAAATACCTTAAACGGTAGTTCTTTAGCTGTTGGAAGAACCTTAGTTGCGATTATGGAAAATTATCAAAATGAAGATGGAAGCATAGATATTCCTGAAGTTTTAAAGCCTTATTTAGGGATGTAAATTTTTCTATTCTTAGGTAATTAGGCATTTCAACTGCCTACATACTACTAGTTTTACACTCGTTCTTTTATGACTTTGCTTTTTAAGTAATAAATAAGTATTATACTTATATGAATTTAAAAATAACATATTCGTCATCTATTTTAAAAATAATTCTTGTATCCACATTTATAGTTTTAATGATATTTAACTATTTTGTAACACAACATGATATGGAAGTCCATAAAAATACTGTGTTATCTCAGCAAATAACCAATCTTAGTAATACATATAAAGTGAGTATGAATAGGTTTAAGATAATAGCTGATAGTTTCAATAGCACGGTTATAAATAGAAAAGATGTGCTTGAACTTCTCTATAAAGCAAAAAAATCTAAAGATACTAGCTCTTTAGTTCAAATTCGTAGATCGGAAGAGCGTCGTGTAGGGAAAGAGTGTAGGATAGGG
>ERZ890604.224-NODE-224-length-21203-cov-9.350766_pt1 | contig 21203 bp, 20 predicted proteins | sample MGYA00521097_ERZ890604 | MGnify/ENA primary metagenome ERZ890604 (study PRJEB32303, sample SAMEA104408625) | aquatic metagenome | biome: Brackish water; feature: Chemocline; material: water | place: Baltic Sea | collected 2014-10-26T21:54:00 | depth 120 m ... | reverse complement strand
AAGAGAACAAAGGGTTCTTCGGTAAAGCTAAAGGTTTCTATAAACGAAACAAAACAGTGCTTAACATTTTAGGTGGTGTTGTAGCTGGCGTTGGTGTTGCTGCTGTTATACTTAGTGGTAACGCTGATGATATTGTGATCAAAGACTAAATAAAATAAAAGGATCTTCATGGATAAGTTTAAAAAATTCATTAAAGCTAGCACCCCGTATGTGGTGGGTGTTGGTGCAGGTATTGTATGTGTGGCATCAGGTGTAATAATCGGTGTGACTATATACGGTGGTAATAAAACATAAATAGCAGTATGGGAATTCCCATACTACTATCCTGTTTCTTTTTGTATTAATTCTTCTAATTCGAACATATCTGGAAAACCAAACATATTGGTACAATATTGTATTGCATTAACATCTCCAAAGAAGAGATTAATATTTTGTAATTTAAAATCTTGTTTAGGAATATCACCTATAGATATAACTTCTCTACGAGTAGTCTCTCTACTAACATTAGCAGCAACAGTATCACTAGGATAGGAAGACACACAATCTGAATCGAATACATGCGCTCTTGCATTAATACATAAATCAGGGTTCTCTTCAATAACCTGCAGTCCATTTTCTTTTACTCTATAAGACGGTAGTAATACAATCCAATCATCTAGTCCAAGTATTTTGTTATCTTGAACTCTAGCTGGTTTAGTGCCTAGTACTTTTTCTTTTTCGATATAGAAGAAATGCATAGCATCAATGATCTTCTTAGGACCAGAATTAAAGATACCGAAGTCACTCACACCTGATAACATACTCATAACGTGTGATAAATCTTTTGTCTTTTGGTCAAGCTCTATCATAGACATACAGTCCCACTGATTGTAAACGACATATTCTAATGGTTTGTTCTTAGCCATATAGATGTGCCACTCGATACCTTGGATAGATTCTTTCTCTCCGAACTTAAGCTTCTTAAGCTTCTCACCAAGTTCCATGTTCAAGATGTTGTTTAGGCTATATCCACCAGGAACAGTCTTCCCACCCGCTCTAACGTAACGGTGAGCAGACATTGCATCTATCCAATAGAAATGTGATGGACATATAATAGAATGCCATTGTTCTTCTGGATTAATCGGGGTATATTTACCAGACTCAGTAAGCTTCTGTTTCATACCCTCCTTATAACGGAAGTATCTAAGGTGCTTAGGAATATCTGGATCTGAAAATACATCTTTAGGATTAATACCATACTTCTCTAATACCTTTAACATATACGGGATATCGTAATCTATATTCCAGATAGCTATAAAGTCTGGTTTCCATTCATGTGCTTTAGCTAGAATATGTTTAACAAGTAACATCTCGTTATCTAAGATTTCAATAGTCATCTTAGCATTCTTCTTGATATCTGTATCCGGTACATGTTTTTCAAATAGATGTTTAATCTGTGACTCAACATCTCTAGTATTGTTTAACCAATCTTTTCTAATAACAGTATGTATCTTATCATTCATAACTAATGATATAACAGATATTTCTTTTTTACCTGTAACATCATTTTCAATATCAAGTGTAGCTAACTGGTTAGAAGATATAGCATCTGGAAATCTATCCATATAAGCTTTCTTAATAAGAGCTGCTGTAGATACATCTATACCATATACAAACGGTGAATCTCTAACTTCCCTTAGTTTAGTCTTACCTACATAACGTTGACCGAGTCTTGAAGCAATGTTTCTACCTAAGTCAGATTCTGTAGAATAAAATTTATTAAGTTTAGCTATATCCTCAGACTCTTTCTTCTGTTCATGGGTTCTGTAGAAATCTTTAGTAATCCAAAATGGTCTCTTGAAGTTCTCTACTACTTTAAGGTTGGATCTACGTGACCCGTCTGAATAATGTAGTATCTCTTTAACAATATGTGTATCTTTTCTATAATCTTCTATCGCGGGTAAGTGCAGCGAAAACTTACACTCTTTACCTACTAATTCTACTGGTATTGCTGACATTAATACTCCTTGTTTATTCATAGATATGGCGGTTGTATAAAAAGTATTTTTATCTTATTATAACCATATATTATTAATATAGAGTAGGAATGATTTCAAAATTATTATAACCATATATTATAAAGATAGTATAGTGGGTGATATGTTAGGCAACCTCCATATCTTCGTTCGACGGAGACTACTGTATCAGTGTAAACAAGCACGACATGGCTACATTGTGTGCCATACTGGAGACTAGTAAAATGAAAACAATAATAATAAGTAAACAACTTATAACTTATGTAATGATAAAAGATAGTAATTATAATAAAAGAAATAATGATTTGGATATACAAAGAGTGATAAATTGGGTAATGATTACTATGCAAATAGCATTAATGAGTTAAGGCGTTGAACGCAAACGGATATACACCGTAATAACCTTAAGGGGGATGTATGTTATATGTAATTGATTTTGAGGATGGGAAACATAAAACTAATCAACAAGTAGCTAATCTGCTTGATGGTGAGAGTATGTATCAACCTGTTGAGATTGAGGGCAATATGGATGATGAGGCGTTTGAAAGCTTTAAAGTCTATATGAGTTATATTACTAGTGATGATAAAATCATTGTATTCATGGAGAATACTGATGGTCCATCATTTGGTAATGACCATGTCTTAGATTGGGTGCGTGAAAACGCTAATGTATATGCTTATATAGCTAGAACTATATGAGTATCTCGTAAGTATAATATAGTAGTGTCTATATTTTTATATTATATCTATTTTGTTACGCAGGTAACCGAACAAGGTCCCATAAGTGATGATAACAATAAAAAATAAAGGAGCTAGTTATGGTCGGTATACGATATGAGTTTAACGATGATGAAGTAATGTATATCAAGAATATGCTTGAAGAACCTGATGTAATTAGAGGGTTCTTTAAACTAGTTAATGAGAAACCTAAGTCTCTTGATAACTTCATAGATGAAGCTTCTATTAATGGTGTTAAGCGTACAATGGATCGCTTTGAAAGATACATAGAAAAGTTAAAGAGGAGTTAATATACTATGGCTAAAAAACGATATGTGTTTACGGGTGAAGAAGAACGTGAGTTGAAGGAATTCATCGATGCATTAGAGCATACTAATGGTCTCTTCTACGAGATGCATAATGTGAAAAGCTATGAATCATTAGTAGATGAGGCAGCTATCAATGGTGTTGAGCGTACGCTTGAACACTATGACAAGTATAAAGACAACTTAGTAAGATTAATAAAATAAATAGGAGAATGATATGGGTGCTAAATATGATATGAGTAAACCTGGTGATAAATGTTTCTTAAATAGTGAGCTAGAAGATCTTTGTGATCTTCACCGTGATGCTATATTAGAAGAAATAACTAAGTTAGAAGATGATCTAAATAGTGATTATTATAATGTGGCTGGTTGTGAAGAATTGGAGTCAACTGTTAGTGATATAAAGGATACCATATCTGAATTAAAAAAGTTATCTAATGGTTTAAAAGTGGTGATACACTTTAATTAATTAAAAATTAAAGTTAACAGGAGTTAGTATGTTAAATAAAGATTTAGATGCGGCTATAGTGGATAGCAAAAAGAAGTTAGTTGGCGTAGATTTTGATATTAAGAAACTTTGCATAGATTTAAAGTACAAAAGTGAAGAACTTAAAAAAGTCAGAATCCTAGAACAAATTGAAGAAATTGTTCTACCTATGATCGCTATGAAAGATGGTATGGATGTTAAGTTTAAAAAACCTAACACTCTTGTGTTATTAAAAGAACTTAATACCAAAGCAAATAAACTACGTGATAGTGTACGTAAGATAGATCCAACTATTACTGGTGAATTCGATTTATACATGGATCCTAAAGCTAGAAAAATAGTTAAAACTAAATTCAAGAATAAACTTAAAGACATATCTAGAACTATGGATGGGTTTGAGATTGAGATTAGATTAATGTTTGATGTTTTAGAATCATTAATGAATGCATACTGTTTTATATATGATAGACATGATACGTTCAATAATACGTTATATCTAGCTAATAAGAATAACATAATCACTAACAGTGAATATAATTCACTTAAAGCTTTTAATGCCTTAAGAAATATGTTAGCACACAATATGACTACTAACGTAATTATAGATATACTAAAGAGTGATAACATCTCACTATATGGTTCTATTATAGATGCAGCAAGTGATGTTCTTGAAGATACTGTAAAAAGGCATTTAGGTAGATTAGTGTTTTACACTGCATACCATAAAGTCCATATATCTAAAGATGCAACTGATGAACAAAAAGAATCATTATTAAGAATAACTGATTCTTTAAAAAGTGATGAAGCATACTATGGTATTGGTAGTGATGTATCTGTCGATATTTTAATCGATGAACATGAAAGATTAAGTAAACAGTAATAGTTACAATAAAATAAACACATGTGCTACCTATGTAGCAACCAGAGCATTAAGCTCAGCAGATAACAACTGTTAACCTCTTAAGGAGTATAAAATGGCTAAGAAAAATAAAATGTTAAAGAGAATACCTCTAGGTAATGATGAATATGTTATCCGTGTAGTTGATACTAATACAATAGCAGATTTAGCCTATTCTAATATATTGTTACGAATAGATAGACCAACTGATATTGACTTAGGTGGTTATGATTTCGGATGTATTAATATTTCTAAGAACGTAGTAGAAATTGTTCCTGATCTAAAAGAAAACGATCTAATGATATTATTAGATAAGGATTTCTTTATTAGTAAAAATATGGATACACTATTTATCGATATTTATAAATATGCTACTAAGCTATTTACTAACTCAAACTTAAATATTAAAATAGGGTTGAGTAATTGTCCTAATGACTATATTAGAAATTACTACCTATGTGATGTTGACACTAATAGTTCCGTCGATGAAATAACAACTAGTTTTATAGAACTAGGTGAGATTTTATTATCAGCTAACTTCATGAGAACTGATACAGCAGCAAAGTATATAATCGGGTCACCTCATCTTAGTAACCCAATCACACAATCAACACCACTTACGGTAGAAAAACATCCAGACATGCCAAAAGACATGGTTACTGAAAAAGTATTAATCATCACTAGTACTAATAAGTCTGGTGATAATATGGTTGTCGATGTGTCATTGATAGATGAAGATATCGATACAAGTGAATATGTCGAAAAGGATAAGTTATTCAAAGTTGAAGATGAGCTCGTTTTACAAATGCGTAAAATTATAAGATATACTATAACGGAGTTTAGAAGTAAATTCAAAACTGACGCTGAAGTCGTTGATGATGTTGAAAAATATCTAAATGAATTTATAGACAAAGGTATAACTTATGAGACTGTACTTGTAACTATAAGCTACATTGAAAATATCATGAGTAAAGGTAATAACGATAGTAAGATACGTGCTATTAAGAAGAAGCTACGTCCAGTAGTTAATGAATTAAATACTATTCGTATAAAGTACTTAGTGTACCCTGATGATTATTCTCGTTTAAAACAAAAAGAACATGAACGCAGCGGTCATTGGAGAAAATATAGAAATGGTAAAACTATCTGGATAAATACTTATAAGGCCGGTAGTAGAATTATAGAAGTAGAAAAAGAGGATGTAGCATGTTAAGATCAAGTTTATTAAGTAGTAGTTCAAATACAGGTTATGGAAATATTTGTTTAACTACCGCAGGTGATAACGTAGTAGTTACATTAAATATGGCTGGTAAGAAAAGTGGTGATAAGAGAATAGGTAAATCTTATAATTTAACTAAGAAATATACATACGCAGATGCTATTAAAATAGCACTACTTATGAAGTGTGAAGTTCTAGGTATACCTATGCCTAGAACTCTAGCATTAGAGAAAGGATTACGCAGACTTCATTATAACATCAAAGGTCATCAAGATGTTAAAGTTAAAAATCCATTACCTAGAAATGATTCTGACATGGAGATACCTACAGTAGTTCTTCTTAGAGAAACTAACATGGTTTGTATTACTGAAAATCTAACTTCGTACAGAGTTAACATAAGACCGGATAACAATAGTGACGATACCGGTAGGAGTTTTAAGTTCTTACCAACCGACAACTATACTAAACAAAGAGCTTTAGAAGAAGCTATTATTTATCGTGATAGTATGTATATTATAAACAAAAGTAACAACACTGGTTATAAGGGTATTAAAGTAACTGCATATAAAAATACAGTATCGGTAACTACTAATATAACTGTTAAAGGCAGACCATATACCAAGCAATATGACTTAGGTAAAAAGATGTCGTATAGAGAAGCATTGAATGGTTCTTTAGATTTAGTATGTAGTCTTTTAAACATTAAAAAATCTAAGATTATAAAATACGATTATGGATTAAGTACCGCATATGAATTTGGTTATGCTGGTCATAAAGATGACGATGTTATTGTATCCAACCAGATAAAGACTGGTATGGAAATATTAGATCCTAAAACTGGTGAAATTGGTGTTGTCAGAAGTGTTGTTGATGATGTTACATTATTAGCGGAATTTAAAACTGGTAAATCATTTAGAGTTATTGTTAATGAAGTACTTGCTAATAATTTACTATCACAACATATCGTAGTTATCGAGGATATGAGTAAAGCTATTGAAGCTAATGTTGAAGTAGCTGAACACATTAAGTTAGAAGAGATTAAGACTGTACATAGTCTAGATCATAATGTACATAAGATGTACTCGCAGACTAATGATAACAAAGTATTACCTGATGATATTAAAGAAGCTAAAGAGATTATAGCTACTAAGAAAATAAGAAGATTAGGTGGAATTAAAATCATTAGTAAAAAAACAGGACATGCACAAATTGAACATTAATGAAATAGGTGGTGTGCCTACAATAACACCGATACCGACCGTTGCTGGAGTTAATCCAGTTAAGAGTGAAACTAAGGAACCTGAAATAAAGGTTGAATCAGTAGCTACTGAAAATAAAATAGACCCTAAGAGTAATCTAGGACAAAATCTTGATGTAACAGTATAGTTGGAATATTCCAACTATACTGTTACAATATTAAATTTAATAAATTAAAAAGAGGGGGAGTTAATGAAAGTAGAATTTGCAGAAAGTAAAAAATGTCCATTTAAAGATTTTAACTGTAATACAAAAGAGTGTATTGCGTGGGTTACTACCGCCGATGGTAAAAAAGAGATAGATAAAATAACTGAACCTTATGATATGACACCTGGTGATATAAGTAGATGGGTGGATAATAAGAAAAGGGATGGTTATGAAAATATAGGTCGTGAAGGTGGCTTTAGAGATAAATATGTTAAATATGAACATACTAATGAAGGTTACTGTAACATGATACCTGAAAGAAATATAACTAAAAGTAGTTAAATAACTTAACTAAATTAACAATGGCATAACAATGAACAATAGAAGTATGAGTAGTAGGAACCCTACTACTCATACTTTTTACACTATATTTTTTTTTTCTAAATAATTTACCATTGTTAATTTTAAAGTACTATATGATTTATAAAATAATATAACCATATATTATTAATATAGCCTAACAAAAAAATAAAGGATATCCAATGGACAAAAACAATGTAAAAATCACTATAAGAAATTTCCAACTACACACAATAGATCCACTAGAATGTAATGATCAACTTAGAAGATCATTTGTTATTAACAATACTGTTACAAATTTAAACTTGTTAGGAGATTTATTAACAAATAAAATTAGTGAAATCAATCTTGCTAAACATATGAGTGAGTTGATGACACTAGCAGTTGATGATTGCGGCGCGGTTGACATTAGTTATGGATGGGGTAGTCCTAGACTAGCATTTACATTTGATGCCGAATCTAGTTTATCTGGATTAAACTATGTTACTAGAATACAGGGTTATACTGGTGTGGTTGATCCAAATAACTTTTCAGTTATTGAAGACAATTTAACATTCACTATTAATTCAATCACTAGTTACGTTAAATTAAAAGATCCAATAACTGGTAATCCTATATTCAGAGTGCATAACAATAGTAATGTTATCACAAATGAACTAGATGAAGTTGGTGGTGTTGAATTAAAGTTAATAAGACCTAGTGATATTATGAACAATATAGCTAACGTAATTACTTTTGGAAATATGTCTGATATGAATATCACTAACATCACTGATAATTATAACGCGCGTAACACCACCCTGTCTGATAGAAATAATAATAACCCATTAAGTTATTTAAATAGAATTATCAATAGTTATAGTAACGCTAAACTTTTCGGAGACCCATGTCATGATGCTGGTGATATAGTTAGTATGTCTGGTCACGATATGAGTCCAGCTAATATGTTAGCTATACCATTTATTGGTAATCTACATTCTCTCACTGGTATTATAAACCCTACTAGTTTTAATATGAAAACATTACTAGCGGTAGATAATGATTTCAAACCTGAAGATATTATACTCAATGTTAATCCGGTTACAGAACCTGTAGCTAAGCCGGATACAACTACAGTGGAATATTTAGTCGCGCTTAATGTATCCAACATAGTTACTGGATTGATAACAAATAATATGTTATCTGCTATGAGTTTCTCTAGTAATAACTTAGATGATTATGTACATACAATACCTGACTCTAAGTCAGTCATGTGTGATGATATTGATATAGCTAAATCTGTAGATCGAGTAATGGCATATGTCGATAACGTTTTAATGCCACTAATCACACTTAACAATACTAGATTAGTTTCGTTAAATGTAGATTGTAATAGCGTTGGTATAACTACAGTGAGCATTGTCATAAATAATGGTGTTCTTAAGGAATTTAAATTCCCTACATTTGCTGATAGTTTATATAGTCCTATTATTAGTGACCTTGAGCGAAGTATTGGTATGACTGATGAAGTTGGTTCAATTCTTGATGTAATAGCATCAGTAGATATTATAAAATAAATATATGGTAGTAGGGTTATTCCCTATTACTGTACTTTTTCTTTTTCTTTGATAACTATATATTAAGGATATACTATGCAAAAGCTTTTTGAAATTGTACCAGAACTATCATTGTCGGTTGAAGAAACTTTCAACATGACTAAAGAGATAAAAAACTCTAATGACATATTTACAAATATAACTGCGTTAACTAAAGCAGTTAGGAAGGATGTTGGTCTGGGACTAACTAATGCTTCAATATTTAATGTTAACCCATATAAGAAGTATATAGTAGCGATAGATAAACTATTAAGCAATACTTATGGTTTACACGTAACACACGTTCCTGTAGCCAATACATACTCAGGATATATTAAAGATAGTTATCTTAAAGATGCTTTTGTTAAATCTATATTTGACAAGAACAAAGATAATATCCTAAGTGATATTAAGAATGATCTTCCTAAAATATCTAATAATAAAGCTAAAGGTAAAAAAGAGCAAGCTCTTACGGTATTTATCAAAGCTGACTTATTCGATATGATTATTAATCATGAGATGAGTGATAGTAAAATCCTTAATGTAATGTTATCCGAAATCCAAATGATACTCTCTGAAATTGAAAATATGAATGGGTTAGTAGACGATGGAATTGCTATGCGTAAAACATTACTCGGTGATGATGGTATAGATAAACTATATGTAGATACACTTAATGGTAACAAAGATGATATGGATGCCGCTAAAGGCACTGGTAAAATCAAATTAGTTATCGATGCGGTTATACATAAATATAGTAGCAAGCAAAGTTACAAAAATATAGACAATCCGTATACTGGTAGTTTAGCTACTGAAGATGATGATGGTAGAACTGAGATACCCGTAGGTACTCGTATATCGTACTTTTTACTACTAGTTATTGTAATAGCAGTACTTGTAACTATCGCTGCAGCTGGTATAGCTAACTTTATAGCTATTGGTTATGCAATCTTAGCTTACATTGTATATAGTGTATTCTATGCTATCTTTAGAATACTACACATTATTGTAAAAGGTACTGACCCAAAAGAAGTTCCTGAAAAGAAAAATACAATCGTGGTAGTTAGAGACTTACTTAACGCTGGTAACACACAAGCGATAAATAATATAGATAAGGATATGAATAAAAGTAATAAGAATACTGGTGGTGCGTTCAATAAGATAAATAGTTTATATAATGGTAAGCTAAGTAATGAGATGATGCATATCTCTAATGAAAGTGTATTCGATAAAGATACATTAGATAAATTAATGGAGTCGTAACAATGAAACTTTTTGATGTAGGTGTAACAGATAATACACCAAGCTCAGTTAGATTATCTACAGAGATAATTGCGGTACAACCTAATGATTACGTAATTCCAGTAATCACTGATATCTTCCAGAGAATCATAGATGCTAATACTAACTACACTCCTAAAGATTCAAGAGCTTTCTTCACTAAGAAACAATTTAAAAATCTTTATAACGAGTTAGATAAAACTATCGAAGATAGATTTGGTGTTAAAGTAAAAAGTATCTCAGCAATAGGATGTGGTTATGCAGTTATGACTAACCCACCTAACAATAACAATGTTCTTAATAAAGAGTTTGTAAATGTTTATCCTGAGATTGCAAGAGCCCTTGACCATGATAATACTCGTGATGAAAATATAAAGTCTCCTGATGAGATTAATGACCATAATGAAGTTGTTAGTATTTATACTAACTGGAAAAAGTCAATTGATTCATTGGAGGATAAGTTAAATAGTTCTAGCGTAGTAATCAACTTACAGAAAGCTAGAATAACTGGTTTACCTAAAGATTATAATATTTTCTTATTATCAGATCCCGAAGTTCTTATAAACAAAGGTGAGTTAACTGCTAAAGAACTAACTGCGGTATTGATGCATGAGATAGGTCACCTATTTACACACATTGAATATAGTTATAGAACTGTAGAGAATACTAGTGTGCTAATCGATACAATGCATGAAAACATTGTTAAGAAAGGTAAGGGATATAAAGAGTCTATTGCTTTAACTTATAAAGAGTTAGGCGGTAGTGAAGATCTATCTAAAACTAATGCTGTGACTGCTACTATTAAAACATTAAATAGATTTAACAAGAATACTATGGGTATGACTGATAGTAATCACTCGTATACCGATAGTGAACAACTTGCTGATCAATTTGCTGGTAGATTTGGTCTTAGTGCAGAACTAGCTAGTGGTTTAGATAAGGTTATTAATAAAGCACAATTACAAGTATTCTCAGTAGAGTTTATGTCTAGAGCATTTGTGTTTATGGCAATGATAGTTATATATGGTATAATTATAACTAGCTCAGTAATGGGTGGATTTGCTATGTTAGGCGGAACTATTGCTTATACGATAATTGCTACTGTATTTATGAGTATCATAAGCAGTCTATTTACAAAAGGTCATAGTAATGACGAAGAAACATATGATGATTCTAAACGTAGATATCAACGTATGCGTAATGAGATGGTTAGACAACTTAGAACTATGGATCTTGATAAGAAGTTAATAAAAACTTTATTGGATGAAATTGAAAGTATTGATAAACTTATCAATAAGACTTCTAGTTCTAAAGGTAGTATAGTTGATAAGATGTACAGAATGCTTTCTTCTACTGCTAAAACTGGTGTTAATCTTAAAGAGATGGAACAGTTGATTGAAGATTTACAAGAGAACGACCTACACATAGGTAGTAATAAATTAAAAACACTCGTATAAGGGAAAGATATGTTACAAGATACTGATAAAAAATTAGCAGAAGTATTACACCAAGCTGATGAGAATAAACGCTTAGCTGTATACTCAGCTATAGGATTTGCATTTGCGCAACAATATGTTAAGGTTTTCGGAAACATTAGAAAAAATGAATCTAAGATGGCCGTTAAAGATGTAACATACAAGCTAAATGAATTAGCTATTATGGATAAAGATTTGTTATACAAAAGTATGATGAATCAAATGGACTTCAAAAGAGAAGTTGCTGGTGATAATAGCAACGCTGTTGAGTATGCTACTAACTTCTTAAGCCTAGTAGCTGTTGAACAACACTTCAGCAAGAACCTTATGGAAAGTATTGATAAAAATATGGATTTATTCCGTGTTGCTGTTGTACATTTCGATAATTGGTTTAAAGAAAACATTGATTTAGATTAAGGGGTAGTGTATGAGTGCATTTAACATATCTGACAGCGACGATAGTGTTGCTGTTGAGACAATAACTGATCCAGTTATCTCTGACGCTATAACAGACTTTAAAAGAAACCTTGATGAGACTGGTGTCGTTAGTAGAAGTTCGGTATTAGCTTTAGAAGAATTAGTTGGTTCTAGTATCATTACTGGTACGCTGTCTTCTAACCTATTTACAGAAGTTCCGTCTAGAGCTGGTGTTGATCCATTAAATAAAGCACTTACTGGTGTTATCGTAAATATCCAAGATATAAGCGAAATCACTGTTGATAGTCTTTATGAAAAAGCTGCAAAAACATTAAGTATGGTTAACCATCTTAAACATATTGCTAAAAAACTAAATGAAGTACCATTTGATGTTCTTGAAAGAATGACTAATGAGAAATATATAATGACATATGATTCTGAAGATAAACTTACAGATATTAATAATGTTAATGTATTAGAGACTTTATACAGGAACAATCAATATACAAGTGTTATCTTCAATCCTGACTACATCGCTGGTGTTAAGGAAATTATAGCTAAAGAAGAAAATGGTATTACTGTAATACCACTTAAACTTTTATCAGCTATTAAAGATGGTAAGTTAACCATGTATAGTTTACAAAAAACATCTTATGATATGATTACTCAAAGAGATATTCTTGATTTAATCAGAGGTGCTAAATTCTTAGAAGATACCACACACTTATCTAATGCTCTTTCTGATTACATGGAAGATATTAAAAAAGATTGGATCTTTTACGAGGGTAGCATTAAAGAACTTACTACTGAGATACGTAGAGTAAATATGATGATGGATTTCTTAGGAGATAAATTATCAGTTGCTATTCTACAAACATATGCAGAAGCAAAACTTAACTAACATATAGTCCAGCAGATGCTGGACTATATGTTATATGTTATGTATCGTTAAATTTAAGTTATACGCAACTATAAGTTCGTTGTTCTTATTAGTAGCTAAACGTTTATCTAATACCAATCTTGTAGTTGTATCTGTAATCTTAAATACTTCTAACCCATCTACATTATCTAAACCAGTTATCTTAACACCTACTATCTCAGGACCTACTGCGTTAATGATGTCTTCTTTTATTTTAGAATGTGACACCATAATTGTATCTAGGTTGTTATGTAGAACCATACCAATGTTGTTAGTGATTGTAATAATCTCATCTTCACTGTAGTCTTTCCTAGTACTATATAAATCAATATTAGGTCTTACTGAATATGGCATTGTATGTATAACATTGTTCATTGTTATTTTAACAGGTCTAGTAGTCTTATAAGACTTATAAACTATACTTGTATTCTCTAGCACTGTAGAGTTAAGTCTAGGTAACTTACCAAATACCCATTCATCCACAAGGTCTAACACAAGTTTAAGGTAATTAGAATATGTTAATGATGTAGCTACTTTATACTCATACTCCAACATCATGATATCTATGTATCTGATAATACCATTATCTAAATCGATAATAGGTAAACCATCTTCACCGATAACATTATCACCAACCTTATGCTTAAGCACTGGTTGTTGTGCGTAATCTAATACAGGATCACCTTTCTTATGTTGGATGTTGTAAACTAATTTCTCATCTTCACCAAACTCAGTAACAAGTGAGAAGATAGCACCACTATCAGGATCTTCATGATAAACATCGTTAGCATGCACTAGAGGTATGTCTTTTGTGTATTTCTTATAGAGTCTTTCAGAATACACATTATTAACTTTATTCCAGATATACTTAATCTCTTTACCAAACGTTATCTTAAGACTTTCTTTACTAAAGATAGTGATAGAATCACCTTGATCTATATACAACTCAGAGTGTAAGTATTTATTAGGATCGATTATCGCTGTATCAACGCTATATATTAATAGTGTTAAACTAGTATCCAAATTAACAGAATGATCTGATAGTTCAGAAACTCCGTTTGTTAAAGATATACTACTGTACTCATCTACATAGAAATCTGATTCAACATCAAAAATAATATAACCTGTCTTATGGTCAAATGTGGTATTATGATAAATGTTAACTCCACCCTTAGATAACGGTATAGCTATCTGGGCTTTAATCATGTTAGGATTAAGATCTTTAAATGCATCATTACCTATAAGTGAAATAATGATTCTGTATCCTGTTGAAGTCTTAGTAATAGTATATCTATCACTATTAATTCTAGGTAGTACATTATTGTTCTTACCAATTAACTTAAGGTCAGTCATAACAGGTCTATCTAAATCATATATTCTAGAGTTAATAACTGTAGCAGTTTTATCTATAATATAGTAATACGGAGTGAAGAAGTATTTGTTCTCGTTAAAAAATATCAACTTTGCAGATGTAGACATAGTATTTATGTTATTCATCTCATGATCTGATAAAATACTAATGATACCGTTATCTTCTTTAAACACTGAGCCAGCTTTAATAATGAATGAATCATCATCGATACTAACACTTGCGGTATTAGTTAAGTCAGCTAGAACCATAGTAGCTGTATTAAAGAATACATCTGCTCTTGAAGCAACTACATTAGATTTAATATCAGTAACATTCTTAGAAGCTATATATAGACGGTCTGTTATCATGTCCATTGCTTTAAAGATCTCGAATCCTTCATACGCACCAGACTTTTTAATATCATATTCAGTAATAGGTAAATCAATATCACCTGTAGTGTTGAATATAATAGACTTACGTAACTCATCTATAGATATTGAATCCAAACCTCCATCAACAACATTTCTACTACTAGCTAATAGGGTAATATTTGTCGATACTGCTGTAGATTGGGTCTTACCAACATTACCGAGAGTTAACTTGAAATCTTCCAGAGTGAAATTATGGATAGGTAAAAATAACTTACCTTTAGTTTCATAAATAACTATATTAACATTACCAGAAATACCACCATCTAATAAATAGATATCCGGTATCTTATGGGTTATGTGTGTATCAGTGTGACTGATAAATACAGTTGGTAGGAATGGGTCTATGAACTCTTCACTATGTGTTCTGTTCATCTGTACATACATATTCTCTGTTTTGTTATTCTTATAAGCAACTGTTGAATAAAAATATTGATTGTTAAGTTCAGATATCTTATTGAATCCTTCGGCAGCAACAATAGTGTCACTAACCACAGTTCTCCTAACTTGCTTAAGAGATGTTTCAAATATTAACCAAGATACATTTTCTTTATCCGAAGTAATAGCGCTATTAAGTATACCTAAGTTATTAACAGCTATATCTTCAGTAGATGATTGTTGCTCTACAAATACAGAACCCTCGTCATAAAGTCTAACTATAATATCATTAAGTAATGTAAATGATGTTTCAGCTACAACTACTTCAGTATACTCAGGTACTGTAACTTCCACATAGTTAGCACCAGTAGGTCTATATCCGAATTGTTTTAGTTCTATAATGTTTAGATAAAATACTATGTTACCCATAGCAGGGGTAGCGAACATATTAGCTAACTCATCATCAGCTAGATGGTGATACAGTGATTCTTTTTCGGTTGCTAAATCTGGGTGAATCTTTTTAAGTGTGTTCTTCATGTGTATAATTGGATTAGCTGAATTAACAGCAGTAGCTTCTAATAACATAGTGAATGGATTAGTAGGGTCTACTATAGCTAATTCATTATTTGTAGCAGCTGTAATATAATTTAGTATCGTACGTTGTATTCTATTCGGGTCGGTTACATACCCTTCTAAATCTTCTTTAGTTAATGACATTATAGATCTCCTTAATTTCTTCCCATAGATTTTAATAACTCTTTATAAGTTATACTACTTTTATTTATATACCATGTTAATTCCATAGTTTCTGTATCGATAATTGGATAACCTCGGTGGTTCAGTCTTTCTAATAAGTCATATGGGATAACTTCTAGATTATGAGAGGTATCTCCATTTAATAACTTACGTAGGTCTGGATTAAATATAGCTCCAGTTTCGTTAAACTCTTTAACTAAGATACTATCATTGTACATAGCTCCCATACATTTGAATCTAATATTTATTTCTTTTGTTTGGTCATTGTATTTTGTAGCATCGTTATAGTCGTAGAATTTACCAGAAGGAACATTAATAGGGAATGATGCACCAGTAGCACCAATCTTTTTAACATATCGTTTTGACTCGTCTAAAACTAATCTATATATACGAGTATTGTAATCAATTTCGTTTTCAGTAATAAAATCCATGTATGGAGATATGTTACCTTCAAATACATTAGCCATATAGGTTAACCATGTCTGCATCATGAGTATGATTGGTTCATCTTTTATATTTCTAAAGTTAACATCTAAATCAAATGCTTCGAATATCTCAATAGAGCCATCAGCTATAGACCACTGCTCTTTCTTAAGACCAGACTTAGAAGTAAATGAAGGCATGACAACATCAGGCCAACCTGACATAGATTTAATAGTATTAGTCAATACCGGAATGAATGCCATATTTCTATCCACTAGCTGTGTTACTCTAGCACCCTGACCAATAGTAGTCACACCATCATCAGGTTGGGTGATACTCTGATTATGAGCTAGCCTAGGATCTAAAGTAGCTCTAACGAATCTATGCACTGAATCCTTTTTAGTTGTTAGTAAATTATAAAACTGTCTTATATTACGTAAATTACCATCTTGTAAGTTCAACTGTGGTCTTGTAAAAAATGTTAGACCGTAGCTATCCCGGTTCTCAGGAAGCATACCTTTAACTTGCTGGTGATTTAAACCATATAAGTTATTACTAAGAGCTTTATCTATACTACCAGTAGCTTGTGTTAGTGCGTGAAATTTATCTAAAGTTTGTACATCACCAACGGGTGGTTGGTCTTCATTCATATTCTCAGCCATCAGTGACTCCTTTGTATTATTCATAGAACTCAGTTTAATTAGAGTATTTATTGATTTTATATAGTACCAAAGATACTAAATAATAAGACATCAATAATAGTGTTACCTATACATATTAACACTTTGATGAATATATATGAATTTAAAGGATAAATTATGAGCATACTTGCTGGAGTAGAATTATTAGGTGGTGTTATAAGTGCGGTTAAAGGAGCTAAAGACACTAAAGATGTTGCATCGGAGTTAATGGATACATATAATAAGACACATTTAATACGTACAAATGGCTCTATGACTAAAATGTTATCTGCATTTATTATCGAACCAGTAGCTATAGTTAGTGATGATCTTAAACAAGAACCGAATATCGACAAGATTTTGGAATTAAATACTGATATATTCACTAGTTACTTCGCACAAGCATTTGACGTAATGACTAAGGTACACGGTATTGACCACAAGATGGCTCTTAATTTACTTAAGACTGATACAATTACACTAGGTCATGAGTCTTTTGACTACACTTCTGATTTATTTAGTAGTAATGAAATGTTACTTAGTGTTGAAGCAGATGATAATTACGATAGAAAGCGTAATGATGCTAAAAAAGATCGTAAGCGTAAGAAAAAAGAAGATGCAGAAGATGAGTATACTAAGCGCGTTAATGAACTTAATGCACAGAAACAAAAACGTCAAGAAGAAAGTGAAGCTGAGTATACTAAACGTGTTAACGATATAAATGATAAAAAACAAAAACTTGCTGATGATAATGCTAAAGCTGGTAATGATTTCCGTGGTAGCAAAACTACTGTAGATAATAAAAATCTACCTAGCATCATCCAACGTAATGTTGATTTAGAAATCTTAGTTGCGAACAGCGCTGGTCTTAAGCATGTAATCGTTATACCTATGGTTATTAAACTACACATTATGTATGTTAAAAATTCACAAATTATCAATATGTTAGATCCTAGTTCTACTGATAAATCTTGGGGTAACCGTCTTGATGATTATAGATCCGGAGCTATCTCGTTCAGTGATTTAATCTTTGCTGGTGATTTGATTACTAAGTATAAAGATAACCGAATTAATGACGATAGTGGTTTAACTGAAATGATTAACCAAAGAACATTAAGTGCAAATGCTAAAGTTATAACTGAAGGTGGTGTTGGTTTCGAGAAATTCTTTAATATGTTAGTTCTTTCAAATGCTACTAAAGCTATGGTTGAGAAACATATCAAAGGACCTATCAAGAAGTCTAAGTATAAAGAACAATTAATGAAGCAAGCTAACGCATTGCTTGTAACACATGTTGATAGTGATTATGAAAGAGTTACAATTCACACTAAAGATATTCGTGGTACTTCTGATGTTACATTCAAATCACTATCTAAAGGTAGTAAAGATAACGACATGAGTGAAATCTTTAAAGCATTGGTATCTAACAGACCACCAGTATTTTAATAGTACGTTAAAAATAAATTCATAGGAAAAATAATGGTAGCAAATATCGTAAATTATTTCAATAGTATGTTCCATACTGTTAGAAGAGAAGACGTACTTAAGAACTTAGAGAATACTCTAAGCATTCTTAATGATGAAGTAATACCTGCGCTAGATGGTGTTATTTCAAATGGTGGTAATTACAAAGTATTATTAGATAATAACTTACTTAAAACTATAGCTAATACTTCTGGTATAAAAGCTAAAGATAACCGTGATCTTCTTGTTAAGATCAAGGGACTACTTGTTAATGTTACTAAGAGCGGTAAAGACTTAACTAAAGTTGTTGAAAATGACTTAAGCGAAATCGTTACTGATAAGACTGGTACTGTTAGAGATGTTGCTATTATTAAAGTAGTTGCTGATATTAGTAGTCTTGGTATGTTCACACTAGACTTACTATACTTTGTATTAAGTAATAATGGTGCTGATGAAAGTAACTATCCTAAAATCAAGTTCCAAAAGATTAGAGATGGTATTCCTTCTTATAGTGCTAGTCTAAAATCATACGCTGGTCACTTTGCTAACACTGTTAAAGACTTACCTAAAGTTGCTACAATACCTGCTAAAGTTGATCCTAGTAAGATTTCTATGTTTGAAAAACTTGTTGGTAAAAGTGGTAAGAGTATAAACTTACCTAACACACAAGGGTTCAATGGTAATCCAGTCTATTCTATTAGAATGTGGTTAGTGGATAGAGAAATTGCTAAGTATGAATCTCTTAAAGAGAAACGTAAACTAATAGACCTTAAACTAATGGAACTTAAAGTACAGGAAACTGGCGATGAGAATCCTGCATTAAGAAAACAAATAGAATACTTTGAAGATAAGATCTCTAAAGTAGAATACGAGATAGCGCAAATTGAGGATGAGGACGAAGATTAGTCTTCTCTTCTTCGCGGCATAGGTTGTGTCGTTAGTGCTAGATAACTATATATGGTTTGACGGAAGTTACATTCGGTAATAATAATCAATAGTATGAATGTGTATAGCGCGCTGCGTACAATAAACTAACAACGTAAGTTGTATTAAATATAAGGAGACTTAGGTCTATGAAATTATTTGACGAAATTGGAAATGAAGAAACTGTAATACCACCTGTTGAAACTGCTGGTGTTAATACTTTGGAAATTGGTGAAGTACTTTCTATTGAAGCTGCTGAAACTGATATGAATGAATGTGCTGCTGAGATACTTGCTATCGAAGGTGCTGTTGCAACTGGTAGAGATACTATGGCAACTGTTGAAGCACAAATTGCTATTGAAGAAAGTATCCTTGTTAAACCTGAACAAGTTGCTGCATCTACTGTAACTCTGTCTTATGAGTCTATGAAGAATACTGCTGCATTACTTAACTATAATGTTGATGCTTTAGAGATATCTCAAGAAGCTATGGAAAAATCTCCTGCAACTGCATTAGAAATTTCTGTTGAAGAAAAGAAAAACTTCGTAAAAGACATCATTGAGAAAATTAAAAAAGCTCTTGCTGTAGTTTGGAAAAAGATTAAAGAATTTGCTGGTAAAGCAATGTTAGTATTCTCAGGTCTTGAGAAAAAAGCTATTGCACTACAAACTGAAATCAAAAACATTAAAGGTGATGCACCTAAAGAACTTAGTGAAGGTCTTGTTAAAACTATCAAAGCACGTAATGCTGCATTATATATTAATGGTGGTCCTAGTAAAGTAGTTCAAACACTATCTAGCGGTGTTGGTTCAGTTACTAGTATGATGACATTATTTAGTACTGTTAATTCAGCTGTTGAAAAAGCTGGTGATGCTCTTGGTGTTAATAAAGAAGCTAATGCTAAAGTTATTACTGAATTAAACTCTACAATTGTTGATGCTGTTAAAGCTGCTAATAATAGCGCTCTTAACTCTGATGACACTAAAGCGGTATTCACTACAGCTGGTTCGTCGTTTGATGCAGTTGAGTATAAATCTATCGAAGTTAAAGATGGCTATACTAAAGATGAAGCTGAAAATGTAATTAATACAATTAGTCTACCTATGACTACTATTAGTACTAAAGAAGCTAAATTCGATGTTAAACCAGTTTCTCAAAAAGAACTTGAAGCTATGATTGGTCAAGTTGTTCAAATTGCTGGTGGTGTTAAAAACTTTAGTAAGTCTATGGATTCATTCATCTCACTTATTGATAAAAACACTGCGGCACTTAAAGGTGATAAAATCATTGATAAAGCTAAAGCTAAATTAGGTCAACTATTCGGTACTGGTCTTTCTGGTAAACTTATCTCTGGACACTTAGCTCAAGTTAAAAACACTATGTTACTATGTAATGATCTTAAGAACTCTTTTGTTACTAAGTCTAACGAAGACATAGATGCTGCTGCTGCGGTTATCGCTGCTTCTGAAGCTGCTCCGTCTGCTGAAGATTTAGAGAAAGCTACTTCAACTGTTGCTGCTAGTGTTGCTGCTCCGTCTGTTGAAGATATAGATGCTGCTAAAGTAACTCTAGCTGCTGTTGGTACTGTAGCTGCTCCTTCTATTGAAGAAATTGCTACGGCTACTGCTGTTATAACTGCTAGCGCATCTGTTCCTTCTGTTGAAGATTTAGAAGCTGCTCAAGCTATCGTAACTGCTAGTGAAGCTG
>ERZ890604.223-NODE-223-length-21210-cov-6.345639_pt1 | contig 21210 bp, 23 predicted proteins | sample MGYA00521097_ERZ890604 | MGnify/ENA primary metagenome ERZ890604 (study PRJEB32303, sample SAMEA104408625) | aquatic metagenome | biome: Brackish water; feature: Chemocline; material: water | place: Baltic Sea | collected 2014-10-26T21:54:00 | depth 120 m ... | reverse complement strand
GGGGGTACACTTTGACAAATAAACAGTGCCAGTACTGTAATTCGCAGCCTCCGCGTTTGGGTTTCTGAGTTGCAAATAGAATGTCCCGGAGGCAGTTGCAGTCAAATATATTGAATTTGCCCCGGCGGAAGTTTGAACATTATTGCTTTGAACTGCACCGCCGCCAGTTGTGGTGCTTACTAAATAACAGTCAGGAGCGACCCCAGAGTTGAGCGTTACAGTAAACTCAACAAGAAACTGATCACCAGAAACGACCTCAAAATTGTTTGTCACAACACCCGCAAAATCCGAACCATCCGTGATTGCAGAGGTAATGCTTGACCCAGACGAAGTGAATGTATCATATGGATATGTTGATCCATTTGTCCACCCGGTGATTATACTACCCGTAACACTCGTCTCCCCTACATCTGGTACCCATGCGCCCTTGATGTCGCCGTGCATCCAGCCGGTGTTGTAGGACTTGGTGACATGAAATCGCATCCCAGTGATGTCTGATCCGACAACACTTGGATCAAATTTTATTCCATACAAACCTTCAGTTGAGCCACAATAGACAAGATCATGGGCGGCTAGTTTCTTTGCATCTCCGCCAAAAGTCGTCGTATTTTCGCCATCAACTCCAAAATTATCTGAGTAATACGAAATCGGCTTAGTAACTCTTGTATGCTTAAAACCTGGGCCAAGAGTGTAAACTAGGTTATTCTCTTTATCGAAGACGCACTTATTCCACGCAAAAGTGGCAGAGGAATCACAAACAGTACCCAGAAAAACATTAAATACAGACCCCCCTCCGTTCGTACCCACAGCCCACGTAACCTTCGGGAGACCCGTGGCTTGGTCGATGGGGGCATCTGGGAGGACTGTGAGGGCTACGTCGTTTGTGTTATTATTGATTATTGGGTTCTCCGCAGTCACCCATGCAGGAGCAGTTGCTTGTATATTTCTCCCTGCTAAACCCAAATGATAGGTTCGTGTTCCGAAAGTGGCAATTCTTCTTGATGTTTCGGTAATAAAGTTTATAGTCCTAAAGCCTTCGTCTGGTGATATCATTATATACAACACACCGTTTTTCATGTCGACTGAGGTCTTATTTCTTAGGGCTGATCCCGAGATATACTCTCCAGTAGGAGCTCCATTAAACACCATCCACATAGGACAGTCAGGATCAGTAGCATCGTAAATAGTAACCGTGCTCGCAGTAGCCACAATCAACGCAACCGCCGGGAACTCCCTCGTTGCACCACGAGTCGCAGTGTTCAGGGTCTCATTGTACCAGGAGAGATGCTGGCAGCGTTTCCTCCAGGCCCCTCCATCACTATCCTTACTGGTATCATAGATAAACACATCTACCGCAGCGACACTGGCGACTACTTTGTCGATGGCTGCCATATCCGCAAGGCCATCAGTAGAGCTATGTACATGCTGATCATCAGCGTTCAATCCTCCTAGCAATGTATTGAGTTTTGTCCTTACAGCTGATCCTGTATCACCATTATTTATTACAGTCATTTCTTTCTTCTCCTTACCTTAATCAATCCATTCAGCTGTATCATGCCAGTATCCTCTATCGTTCCATATGCCAGCAAGTAGTATCCAGACTCCCTGGATTCCACCTCTATCAAAGGAAGAAGATACTTTATCAATTAACTTCTCTCTCAATTTATTAATCATAATACTCACTTATTCAGGTAGATACCTAAGCGCATATAAGCTCCATCAGTAGCTCCATCAGCTACAAGCTTATACATTACTCCATGCTCGCTAGTCTGCATTACTTTATCCACAGCTTCTACAAACTCCCCTGAAGCTACAGGAACCCAGCTTGCACTCTTAGGAAACTTCTGCATTAGAGTTACAGTCCCACTCGTCAGCCCACTTACATGAACATCCGCATAACCTACCAGCAAGATAGCCTCAGTCTCTTCATTACCAGCTACAGTTACAGTTTTACTTACGCTACGTGCCATGTCTTAATCTCCTTTTCTTTTTCTTTTCTTTTCTTTCTTCTCTTTCTTAAATAAACATAATACGTGGTTTGAATGTAGATAATGCTGAGAACCCTATTACTTTAGCAAATAAACTATCAGCAGTTTGTCCTGGGTCTGCATCTACTGTTGGTATAGTAGTCTTTCCAACACTAGTGTAATAACTTAAACTTAACCTAAATCTATTGGGAAATATAGCTGCATCAAAGAACTGAGTGTATGTTGGTACAGTCCATCCAGTAGCTGTAGAAGATGAGTCTACATAACCTAAGATGCAGAGAGCATAAGTATCTACTTTGGTTAGTGGAACACTTGGTACAACTAAATCAAGAGTGTTAGCATCTATATTCCCTACACTAACATAATTACTTAGCTCACTACTTCCTCTAAACCTAAGGACTATTACAGCACGATCTCTAGTATAATAAGGGAAATTTAATGCAGTAGCTTTCACTGCATCTGCTGTAGTTGCTGTACCGTAAGACACCCTCATGAAGTTTAGACCATAACCATCCTCTTCCTGGATCTCAGATACCTCAGTTACATTTGTTAAAGTTAATAAGTTTTGTACTCCTACTACCATCTTGCCAATGGCTATAGCTACTATAAAATCTCCCACCTCTCCTGCTACTGAGTAGGCATCCACATAAGTTGAGCTAGCATAGACAGCACTACCGATACCTACTAATGTTGGTACACTCATTATGGCAACCTAAATTCAAGTGTTACGATTAGGCCCTCTGGAGCTGTTGTACTAATGCCATCAATGTCTACACTTATGACATCGTATGTTGCAACATGATCAACAGAGGTATTGATAGCAGGGACAGTAACAGCAGTATCACTCCCGGTCTCACTACTATCAATAGTAATCTTAGTACTCAGCATACTGGTGCCATTCTTATTCACATCGAAGGTAGAGACTCCAGTAACACCAGCAGTTACTACCTCTGCATGAACACTAACCAAGTTCATACCATTAAGAGATGAAGGAATACTAAAGTAAGCTTTACCTGTTCCAACTTCTAATGAGGTAGTTCCATCCTCTACCTGAATAGATACAGCCTTTGTACCAGCATAAGAGGCAGAGAGTGCATCTGGAGTTACAGCCAAAGCTTGCTCTGTTCCACCATTCACCTCAGCTGCTGTAGTACATCTAATCTTACCAGCTTCAGTGGTAGAAGAGCTTGTATTAATAGTAGTAGCAAAGGCTGGGGTTATACTTACTGTCCCATCGAAGGAGGTTCCACCAATATTCACAGCTGTTGCTAACTTTACAGCTGATGCTGGTGTTCCAAAGTATGGAGCTGCATCTGGACCACTTGATATTAGTGCTTGTCCACTAGTCCCCTGCGTATTTAATCTATTGAATCCATCATCAGTACTATTCTGGTATAGTAAAGCACCATGCTTATCTATGGTTGCAGCATCAATGTTAATATCAGCAGCAGCAGCAGCATCAATAGCACTCTGGGCAGCTGCATCAGCGCTATCAGATGCTTCTCCAGCACTTACGGAAGCAGCACTAGCAAAGCCACTAGCATTAGAAGCACTAATCAAGGCACTACTATAACTTGCAGCAGCTTCATCTGCGTATTCACTGGCACTGACGGAGTATTCACTGGCACTAGTGGAATAACCACTAGCACTAACAGAGAATCCACTGGCACTACTTGCACTTGCACTGGCAGCAACAGCACTATCAGATGCTTCTCCAGCACTAACAGCACTAGCAGCAGCACTAGCAGCAGCTTCAACACTCTCAGATCCAATTAGATTATAAGTCTCTACCATGTCAGCATGAACTAATTGGAACTTAGAGTTAACTGCTGTAGTAACATCATTAACATCGGATGCTAAAGCTGTCTGCCCATCTACTACAAGCAAAGCACTTGTGTCTAAGTTGTAATCTGCTTCTATTGCCATTAGAGTACCAAGCTCCTTTTATTATATGTTACTGTAATATTTTGTAGTGTGTGTTGTGCGTGATACTTATCTGAGGAAGAGAACTGAGCACTCATGTTAGAAGCTATTCCCCTAATGTAAACGTACTCTATTCCTTGAGAAGTGGAAGACCATACGAAGGAACCCCATTCACTATCCCCCCAAACTCCCTCATCAGTACTCCCATAGATATCCTCCAGGCTAGCCTTAGCTGCACTAGATGAGCCATACTCATATACTGGCCTAGTATTTATCAATGTACCTTTAGATGCAGATAACTCCAAAGTCATCTTCTTGAATTGCTTATAAAGAACTGGGCTACCGTATCCATAGAAGGAAGTAAAAGCAAAAGACTCTATAGTATTACAATCGAAGGATTGAGCTGCTGAGTTGATGCTGAAGACATACCCATCAGAAGAGCCAAAGTATTCCCTCTCATACATACAAGTTGGATTATGTATATACTTGAATGTTGTAGCTCCCTTCAGCTTCCTCTCAATGTTAAAGGTACAAATAATACCACGTCCATTGTTAAAGTAAATTACATACTGGTTCTTCTCTTTATCTGATACTGCCCCAATGATTCTATGCTTATTAGCTAAGTAGAACTTCTGTATATTCCTGGAGATAGATGCAGCCTTGAAGTCTCCCAATGCATCAGTTGTTTCTACAGATACAATACCAACTTGAGAGCAGTAGAGGACTGTACCAAGAAAGTTTAACGCAGTACCTTTGATAGCTCCAGATGTATCAGAGAAAGTATTTACTATAATGTCAATACCATCTGGACTACTCATGTACTTAATAGATCCTTCCATAAATATAATTACAGAAGAGGGGGTAATAACCATATTTGTTATCTCATCCCCAAAGAATATTTCAAAAGCTAGATCACTGACTGCACTCCAGTACAGAGGAGATCCTACTCCAGATACGAATAGGTGTCCATTTGGATATGCAAGTAATAGTTTGTTTGAGTGAACTATGGAGAGAGTAGGATACTCTGTTGTTGGTAAGTCTCCTCCTGCTATTGACTCTGCAATTGTATTTGAACTACCATCTACATATAGAGCGATAGGATTACTCACAGAGTTGCATAGTATAACTATCTCCTCATTCGGAACTGCTGAGGGGTAAAGAGCAAAGCGGCCCTTCTTAACATCATAAATAATTCCACTGCTACTAGCTATATTTAAGGCATGAAAGCTACTGTTCTGTACCCATCCACTTCCCGTGGCCTCATACAACTCATGCCTATCAGTCTCGTACCTAATAGCATATTCCTTCCCATTAAAAGTAAATACAGATAGGATACTGCTAGATCCAGGTACACTCTCAATTAGATCTCTGGCTGCTTGTCTAGCTGTATCATCAGTAACTATACCATCACTATCTTTCACAACAGGTACTGTGGATGCTAAGGCTGTCCCATCATACCTCTCGTATCCAAAGACACTCTTAAGGCCAGAGTATGCTCCATCACTTAACTCGTAGTTCTGACAAGCATATAATTCTGAGGGACCCATCTCTATATTAGATACTTGATCATTTATGCCCTTATTAAAAGGGATTACTTTGAAAGATGGAGAGGAGAACTTAATCATACTATGGGCCTCTGAGTTACATCTTTAGATGGAATGAACTCCCTAAGAAGAGTACCGAGCTCCTTCTTATATTCCTCATCATTCTTAGCATACATCTCAGAGTTTCCAACATATACAGCGAAGTTCATCAAGCCAAGGTATATTAAGATGTTATGATGTTGCTCTGGAATTAAGGGTTCATCTGTATTCTCGGTAAGTGTCTGTACCTTTCTCTTATAGTAAATATCATAGGTATAAGATGCATCTGGTAGATTAATGTAAAGATCATTGTTACTCGGGTTAACAATCCACCAAGAAGGAGCCCCCTCCCTTGTATTATCAATCAGTGGATACTGACCAATCCTCAGCTTTTTTACTGGCCTATTATTGTAATAGAAGCCTTCAGCTCTATAGTTCCCTAAGTCTCTTTCTCCAACTGGGAGAGCTGAAAATACCTGGGCAACCGTGTATACCTCTTGCCCTTGAGTACTAGAGAAAGACTGGAGTCTCTTAATCATAAAGCTCCAATCCTTCCTGTAATTTTGTAAGGAGATCCAGCCTTGCCTAACCCCCTCTGCTATGTTCTTTTGTAAATCCTTTGTGCTAGAGACATCAGAGAAAGAACCCTGTAGTCCACTCAAAGTATTTACTCTCTGACATATCTCTAGGAAATTCATTTATTACCTTCCTTTTTCTCTCTCAGCTCAAGGATCTTTAGCTTCATTACATCCTTACGGAGGAAAGCTTTACTTGTATATCCAAGATCCATAAGCTCCTCCCTTAGTTCCTTAACTGTTTTCTCTTCCTTCTGCTTCTCTTTAGGGAGTGCACCGTCTCTATCTAAGAGTTCAAAGTATTCCTTGACCCTCTCATAGTGCACCTCATTCATCTGCTGTATCTTCCCGGTACCTGTGTTCCTTACTATCATAGTCATCCTATTAGGTATGCATAAGGCTACATATTTAGTAACCTTATGCATACCAAGTCTAAGTTAGCGCTTATGCAGCAGTTGCGTAAAGCAGGCCAATTGCATCATTCTTCAGGGTAGCCCGACCATAAACAGCAAGACCACGCATGGCATCTCCAAACTGGGACTCAAGTCGAACAGTCTCAGTCTTCGTGAGCTGCATAGCAAAGCTAGTAGCATCCTTAGTACCAAACAGGATGTTAAAGTTGCCAGCCTCACCAGAGGTACCCTCAAGCAGATTATTACTCTGATATACCTTGGTACGATCAATCATACCAACGAGACCAGTACGGATAACAGCACTAGCATCACCAGTAATATCAGCACGCTTCAAATCACCAGTCTTCAAACGAGCGATATACCAAGACGGAAGAACAATCCAACGACCGTCACTAGGTACATTAGCCTCATCGAGTACCTGATTACAGTAGACAATATAATCTACAGCATTGTCAGCAGTGATAGAGATAGCAGAAGCAGTGGTACCAAGGTCAATGCTAGAAGTAATAGCACCAGCGGTGGCTCCAAAGTTGGAAGCAGCAATACGACCAGAGGTACCAAAGGCAGACATATAAGCTAGAACATCAGTATCAATAGCAATATTAAGACGACGGGCTGCATCGGCTGCCATCTCCTTCATCAGAGGTACATCCATCTGCAAAGCATTTACATCATCAAGCTTGAATGACCAAGTTTTACCCTGATCAATTACCATCTCCTTAGATGCAGTACCAGGAGTCTCATAAGTGAGATCACTAGTCATGTCATAATCGTTGATGGTGATAGTGGGGACTACACGAACATTAATCTTATCCCCAAACTTCTTAATCTGACCTTCATAGCTGGTATTAGTAATCTCACTAAATACAGTATTCAGGTAATATTCTTTCTGCATTTCCATTGCAAACAATTCGGGGATATATTCCATAGTCCCAGAGCTTGCATAGTTTGCTACGTCACGAGTGAATCCCATTTTATTCTAGCTCCTTATGTTCCCCGAGGCTAGAGCTTGATCAATTTTCCTTTCTATAGAGACACGTTCGTCCTCTCTTCCACGATATTTTCCAAGCTGTACGTCTCGGTAGTATTCTCTTATGCTATCCATTGATAGCGTCTTATTCTCTTTTTCCTTATTGATACTCTGTGCTACCTTACTTCCTGTGGGAGTAATCTTGGATTCCAATTTATCCTTACTCTTCTTTGTCAACCCCTTATACTCACGCATAAAAGAGGCTACACGTCCAACATCCCGAGACTTCTCGGCTCTACGGAAGAGTTCGTGTCGAATGTAACCAGATTCTGGATCTACTTCATTAATGTACTTGAGGAAACCCTTATCGACATTGAGTTCAGCGTAGTCAGGTACTGCTTTGGCAAGCTGGGAAAGGAAGAGATTATAGTCTTCCTGTACTTTACTCTTAGTCTGTGCTTGTTCATCTGCCTCTTGCTTACGTCGAAGCTCCTCTAGTTCCTTTCGGATAGGGGCAGTAGCTCTTTCATTAGCTACCCTAGATGCTTTCTTAACAAGTTCAATTGCTTCCTCTCCTACCATATCAGAGTCTTCGGTAGTGAATACACCATCAAAGATATCTGGCTTCACTTTAGATTCTTCAAGCTCTTTCTTCAGCTTAGTCACTTCACTTCTAAGGTTAGAAATAACCTCCTTAAACTCTGTGACTTTTGCTTCGTGTGCTCTCCTAAATCCTTTAAGCCTGAGCTCTGATTGTTCAAGATCTTTCTGGAGGCTCTCAAGTTCTGAGGGAGTTGCCAACTGATCCTCATCCTCTTCATCTCCATCAGTGGTTACAAGTTCATCAGGGGGATCAGTAGGTGACTTGGCTAAGTCATCACTGGCCTCTTTCTCTGTAGGGGCACCAATCTTCTTCAGTAGTTCCTCTTTCTCTTTCTCAATTCTTTCAATTGGATTCATTTATACCTCCCATTGTGGTATGAGCATACGGTAGGCTATAGTACCTAGTGCGTATGGATACCTATTTTAAGAGTAGCTAGCTGTTCTTATAACAACTCAGCGTATCTCTCAAGTACTTGTGTAATACCCTGGTAATACCTATGATCTTCCTTACATACTTTAAGTGTAATTAAGGATTCTTCTAGGTCCTTCTTAAGTATCTCTTTGAGGGTTCTCATATCTCCCTTCTTCACCCTCTCTCTTTCTTCCTTCTCTATCTTTCTCAAATCCCGGGTTTCCCTGTCTGGATCTTAAAGGCGAGCTCCTTATCATGCCCTATCTCCTGACCTTGTGCAATCTGGAGATCCTTAGCAATCTTACGAGCTTCTTGTTCCTGCTTGAGCTGTATCTTAGCTGTCTCCAGCTGTACCTTATTAGCTTCCTTCTGCTTGTCTAACTCCAGCTTAAGCATATTGATTTGCTGAGCTAGTTCATTCATCTGTCTCTGACCTTCAACCTGGACAGTGGTAGCTTGGATACTACTCTCAGCTCTACTCTTCTCCTTTGACATCTCCATCTCTTGTGTCCTAGCTTGGTTCTGCTTAGCCTCTTCCATCTTCTTCCTTAGTGCCCCGGAGGATGGTACAATCTCAGCAGGTATCCCAAGATCCTTAGCAAGCTCTCTCAGTAGTGCTGCACGGCCTTCAGGACCCATAAGCTCTTGGTCCATTTGGTTTGCTGTAACCTGGAGGAAGTCCTTACGCTTCATAAACTCTGCTGACTTAAGTGCAATTGCTTGGGATCCTCTTGCTACTACTTTAATATCACCAGTAAACTTAATGTCATCGTCCTTCAGTACTACATTATAAAACTCATAACGTACACGAGGAACTATAAGAGTCTTATCAATATGTCTTACAGCATCCTTAATGCTCTTAGTGGTACTCTCCATGAGCATTGCAAGACCAGAGCTAGTTGCAGCTGCTCCCATTTGTCCCTGGTTAGAGCCATAAGAGTAACGGGGGATACCTGTACTCTCATCAGACTTAGCTTCAAAGCGTTCATAGACTGCAAGCAATTCATTAGCACTACTAGGGACACTAAAGAAATCAATAGCTGCACCACTGTTCCCTGTAGGATCATTACGTACCTGCCAGATCTTAAGTGGGTAAATCTCTGAGATACTACCATCATCTGCTAGACGATCTACATTAACGATAACTTGTGGACCAGAGGAGAGCCCCATATTATTAGCAAGGGAGCGAGCTGTAGCATTACACATACGCTGCTCTGGATCCATGATCTTAGGAACACTACGGCCCCAGAAGGACCCGGGACGCCGTTGGAAGCTGGATGAGTAGTAGGGCCTCCGTAGGAGAGGATCATCATTGACTTGTACTTTGATAACCTCGTTACCTACAAGGATAGCTTCTACTTCCTTAACATCCTCCTTATCTCCCTTCTTACATTCGTATCCCCATTCTTCCAATAACTCCTTTTTAATAGAGCCAAAGAAGTGGAGACCATGTATTACCCCTTCATTCTTATAAGTACTAGTACCCTTCTTCTCTGTATCAGCCAACTCACTATCAATATTCTCAGAGTAGGATAAGAAGGAAGATGATGGGTTCTCTAGTACCTTGTCAATCCTCTCATCATCATATCCAGCGACTCCCTTAAGATTAGCTACCTCATTTAAGGATAAGCGAATATGTTCAATGAAGTCTCCATCCATAACAGAGGAGGCAGAGGGAGAGGGGTATACATCAAGTGGACTAACTCTCTTATTGAAAAAGCAATAGTCCTCTGCTATAACAGCTTCTCCATCTTCCCATTTAAGCTGCTTCTTTCTAGTAGTTATAGGTCCCTTAAGTACTGCTGTAGGGAAGATACTAAAGTCATCTATAAAGTCTGAGAGGGCATCGTAGAAGTTACCTTCCTCAAAGTTATCCTCAATCTTATTCTTGATATGCTTGAATGAATACTCTGCTTCCTTTTTAATCTCCTCCCGGATGGTATCGAGCATCTCCCTCTCTTGCTCTCTCATCTCCTTAAGGGTCATGACTGGTTGACCTTGTGGACCTTGTTGGCCTTGTGGACCTTGTGGACCTTGTGGACCTTGTACCTCTTGTTGTACCTTAAACTGTTCTTCTACTAGCTTATGGATAGATGCTACTAATTCCTCTGGTAACTCTGGGACAGTTGTAGGAGTTATAGAAAAAGGATTCTCTCCTCCAAGTAGTATATCTTTAAGCCAGGACTGGAGAGCTCTACACTTAGTAGCAGTAAGATTCATAAAGATCTTTGAGCCACCCTCTTGTGCTATACGTGCTAAGTCTTGCGGTGAGTACTCTCCATTGTAAGCTCTCAATGAGTCAAGCATCTCATCTTCGATACCACTAATAGTTCTAGCATCCTTATGGAGCTGGAATGTAGAGGTGATGTGAGAAGAGAGAGCATCACGAGTTTCCTCTTTAATCTCTACAAACTTATCTTTACTCTCAACTACCGAGATATCCTCTGCACTTAGGTAAGCTATATCCATTATCCTCTAGTATCCTTTTTGTTATTAAACCCACAAGTAATTTGCTTTGCTTACCACTCTTGGAGCAGAGTTACGCAGCTGAGACCCAAAGATGTTATGCATAAAGGTAAAGACTAAGGCATCCACAATATCTGGAGAGGGAAGACCTAGCTTCTTCTTCATCATCTTCTTAGTCATTATTTGTAGCTGTGTCCTATCATTGAAGCCATACTGCAAACTAGTAAGCTGTTGCTCTAATTCTTTATCTGCTGGTATATCAGCGTTATTACGGAGCCAATCTTTAAGCTCTTGGTATAGCTGTGCTCTTAAGTTATAAAATGCTGTAGGTATAGTACTCTTAAGTCCTACGTTAACTCCAACTACAGGAAGTCCTAGTTGCTTAGCCCTATCGAATGTACCTGCTGAGAGACCTACATCATCAATATAAATACTACTAATCTTAGGATTCCTTCTATAGTACTCTTGTAGCTCAGCTGCTACTTCCATAGTATCTAGACCAGAGTACTTTTGAATATCTAATATCTTTGGCCCTTGTCTCTGTATAAAGATTGACATATCTCCTCCGAAGCGAGCTACATCAACTCCACAAATTACAGGATACATATGGTAATCTGGAAAGGTTAATCTATTTGCTATAGCTGCTTCTACTATATCCGAGGGTATAAAGGTTTCTTCAGCAGCAGATGGAAACTCTCCGAGTACACGTACTTTATAAAAGTCAGAGGTAGTACCATATTCCTCTTCAATCTCTTGGATCCATTGTTTTGAGATGAGGGGAGAGTGAAAGGCATCTAGTGTTATTAGCTTATAGTGTTTATTTTGTGTATTGAATAGAGAGTAGAAGGGTCCAGATGGACGCTGAGGGTTACTCACTTGTACCATACTACTTCCCTCAGTAGTCAAGTTACCCTTCAAGATATTATGTACAGCTTGTGCTATACCAGATGCCTCATCTATAATGATGATTACTTTGTCTGCATGGAATCCAGCTAGACTCTCTTCATTCTCTGCACTACCAGTTACTAAGGAGCAGAAGTGTGTATCCTTCTTCCCCTTTATAAATACTTTATCTCTCTGTAATTCAAAGAAGGTGCTGAAGGGCTCTATCATCATCCCATGCAACTTACCTAGTTCCGAACGGAGTCCACGTTCTAATTGGCCAGCAGAGGGAGAGGTAGCTAATATATTTATATTCTCTTCTGTTAATAGCTGGTGAAAGATAAGGATAGCAAGGGCTGTGGTATTGTGAGTTGGAATGAAGTTCTCACATATGTATAGCTTATCCTTACTATCTACAGAGATACAGGTCGCCTCATGCTCCCCAATGTATTCTACTGAGGAGATGTAGACTCTGGAGCAATTGACTGTACCCTTTACTCTCCTATCCTCTTTTCTTTTAATCTTAAATAGTGGTATATCTCTATTGAATTGGAAATGCACACAGTAGCAATCATTGTGTGTAGTCTTCTTCACTCTCCATCCCTTCGTTACTCCTCCAACAGAACGAAGGAGATATATAAAATCATCTCTTAATCTTTCTGATGTGGTGTAGTAAGTTAGGTCCCCTCTTGATCCTATAGTCCCATCTGTATCCATGAGACCTCTAAGGACTTCCATCCGTGTCTCAAAGCAGTTATACTTATACTCATCTGGAACAAACTTAGTCTTGGAGCCCTCTCTCCATACACTAGTCTTCTTTAAGTCTGTTATAAATCCATACAGCGTCTTTGTCTGTCTCTCTGTTAAAGTATGTGTATATGGAATAGAGTCCCACACTTCTTGGTCTATATTCGTTACAGTTCCTGACTTTCTTGTTCCATCCCCAAGCCAGACACCCATTGTATAAGGATCTACTGGGACCTTCTTCTTCTCTTTATAGACTGAAGAGATTGGTGGTAGGAAGTATCTTAAACGTCTTCCACTTGGGCTCCTCTCTGATTTTACTGTCTTCTCAAAGATACCCTTATCTAAGATCTCTTCAAGGGATAGTACTCTATATGATTCTCTGTAGTAAGTTGATACTGTCCATAGATGCTCTAATCCACTATCTACATGTGTCCCGTTGTTGAAGTGTACTCTGTAGATATGCTGCTTACCTTGTGGGTAGACTCCAGTAACAGCTGATGTACCAGAGTAAGTATTGCATACCTTATCCCCAATACAAAAATCTCCAATCTCTTTCACTCCAGTTGGCGTATGTATCTTCTCATAGTTAGCTAAGAACTTACCAGTACCAGTAGCCGACTTACAAGCAATACGAGCATTAGGTTTTATACTCTCCCTCAGTAACTCCTCTTGTTGTATGGAGGGGGTGATACCAATGATATGAATTGCAAAGAAGATTATATCCTCCTTACACTTCAAGAGTACTTCTGCTATCTTCTTATTTATATCTATACTCATTCTATATCCTGAGAATAGGGTATTTGCTCATATTCCCCTCTATTCTCTATACCCTTAGTAGGATTCCTCTTAGCCATCTCTATTAGATGATCAAGAGCAGAGGAAGGATCTACTTGTTCTACCTTTACTGTATCTACCCATGCTCCACATGATTTACCTAAGAGCTCAATACACTTGATGAGCTGAGAGCGGGAAGAAGGAACATCATGTACAATCTCTTTTAATTGATCTAGTTGCTGTACTAACTCTGATTGGAGATAGGGTACATCAATATTCTTATCTTTTATTAATGCTAACTTTACTCTATCAATCTCTTCTCTAACATGAGGGAGGGAGCGGAGATACTGGCCTCTAAGCTTAACAGCATTATTATAATTAGCACTAAGTTTCCCTCTAGGCTTGAGAAGTCCACAAAGTAAATCAGCTTCTTGTAGTGCTCTCTTGTTATCATCAGAGATAGCAAAAGTAAATGCGTATGATTCCCAAGCTCCCTCTTCTACTTTCTTCATGAACTCTTCAGATACAAAGGAAGGCTTCTTCAGCTCCCTATACTGTTGAGCTTGTTTCTTCTCAGGACCCTGGAATAAGAGAGCTCTTGTTTCTTTAGCTACAAGGAACTGTTGGTACTCTTCATTAATAAAGATTTCTAAGGACTTGCAGGGGAGTCTATACTTATCTGCTATGGTCTGGAGGGAGTCTCCGTTCTTATACTCTCTCAGTATCTCCCATCTTTCCCCATTACTTATATCCTTTAAGCTTAACAGTTTCTTACGGAGAATAGTCGCTACTTTCCCGCTCTTACCGTTCTCTTTGGTTTCTTTATTAGTTTCAATCATTTAAGTTGTATGGAAGTATTTGATATATTAAGTATTTTGGTTTAGGAGAGATATATGGATCTTAGGGAAGTATTTAGGGTGGTACTGGGGGGATACTGGGGGAACTTGGGGGGTGCTTGTAGGTACTTGTAGGTACTTGTAGGTACCTCGGATTCTTGAGTAAGTGTGTGTAATCAGGGGGTATCCCCCGCGCACATAGGGGGGTATCCAGGGAAATCCAGGGGTACCCCCCCTGTACTCATGAGTTCCCCCACCCCGGGGCAAAACGGGGAAAAACGGCGTGAAAACAAGGGTGTAGCCGACAGATACAAGGTTACAATACAGAGGCCAATCGGGTTTACTTGCCCGTGACGACTTAGCCCTTTCTGGCTTAGTGCTGGCATCAGGAAGAAGGTACCATTTCAGGCGAAACCCCGGAGTAGTAGGGAGTAGCGTCCGCAGCCTGAAACGTCCAAAAACCGAGAGTATAGGCAACGGCCATGCGAGTACAGATGGCACTATAAGCCCTTGCGAACTACCAAACTCTCAATTGGGCGATGGGATCAAGCCAGACAACTCTTTCTTACACGCTTTAAAGTCAAGCGAATAGGATAGCGGCCCATTAGAAAGCCAAGGGTGACAATAAGGTCACAGAATAGCTTACTAATGGACCGGTGGAAGCAAGGGCTTCCCTGAATACTTACGGTACTAGCGATACCGAAAGGACTAAGAAAACAGCCGGGACTAGGACACAAGCTAGTGTTACACGGAAGCATCCTGACGGCAAAATATTTCTATAATATAATAAAGTGCTTAAGAGGATAGGCCTTTATAAGTACTTTTAATGTTATAGAGGTAATAACATGAAGAAAGATACTAAAGTTGTAGGTAAGGAAACTGGAAAGAAAGAGATTGACAATACGTTCGTTACACAAAAGCTTGACGCTGGACACACTTCCTTAAAGAAGATCCGGGAAGATTATACAAGGCTCCTGATTCATCTCCAGAGCCATGGAATCCCTTTCAAGCACATTAAAGCTAGATTGAATAACCATGCCAAAGAAGTAGGAAACAATAAGCCTTCCTGGAACAACGGGAAGAATACTTACAAAAGCCTTGATGAATGTATTAAGGCAAAAGAAGTGTGGGCAATCAAAATCGACTTGTTCTTGAAATGGGTTAGGCGTAATTGGACAGACTATGGTATCTCTAAGGAAGCTAAGAGAATCGTAGTAGAAACTCCTGAGCAGAAGAAACAAAAAGAGCGTGCCTCTGTTATCTCTGCTATGGACAAAATCATGACTTTCATGGCCATCAATGGTAACGATAGAGATTTAGAGGCCCTGAAAGGTATCCTTGCTTCCATTAAGTCTTTCTAAGGAGAAAAAGAATGGCACTAATAGTTCCATCATTTATGAAGCCAAAGGTAGGCAACCCCTCAGCAACAATTATCAGGCGGAATGGTGGTCTCTTTAAGGCCTCTATCTCATCTCCAAGAACTGTATTTACTAAAGGTAGTGGGCCTGATATGTATATGGACACACGCTTACCTAGAGTCTATGGCAAGTACAGAAAAATCATACCTGTATCCAGAGAAGAAATTGAGGGCTTTCCTGTGACTATAGTGAGGTGAGAGAATGAGGAAAAGGGAAGAAAAAAGCTGTACCTATTCTTCCTTTCTCTTATCTTTCCTTGAAAAAGAGGAAACAATAAGGGAACTGGAAGAGTATATAGAGTACCTAGACTCTCTTATGTACTTCCAGCTCTCCGGGTACATACAAGCTCAATTGGATACACTAAGATTATAAAGAGGTATTTCAATGGATGTTAATGTAAGGTATATTGTAACGAAAGAAAGTGAGAATGAAGAGTTTATTGTGGGTGACCATATCAAGCTCAATCCGGATGGATCGATTACCTGCTACGAGGCGATGGGTTGGATAGAGGCAGAGGATGTTCCAGCCGCAATAGTGGGAATGGAATACAAGGTTGATAAAAACTATATGTACATGAAAGTAGAGAAGTTGTGGCGTGAGATACGGAGAATAGATAAAGCCATACTGGAGGACATACAATGAAAACAAAGATACTGGAACTACTTGGATTCAAGAGTAAGATGGTGCTTCTCCTCTCTTCCCTTCTTCTCTTCCCTTCTTCTCTTCCTCTCCTTCTCTTCCTCTCCTTCACCCTTCTCTCTTATTTAATCCTTTACACTCTTGCAGAGCTTTAGATGGCCCCTAAGAGCTTTAAATGGCCCTCTAAGCAATTTTATAGCCTGAATGACCTCTGGTATAGGAGATGCCCTGCTTATTCACTGACGGTGGCAAAGAATGGCTTAGAGGGCCATTAATATTAAATCTAGCTCTGTAAGTGTTATGATTGCTCCGGGAACTCCAGGAACGAAGTGTCCCCTCCATTTCCTTCGGCCATAGCAATGGGGACATAGCAATAGGAAGCTGGATAAATTTCTCTATACTTATAAGTTATCCAGGTTAATGTAGGTAATCTTTAGTACTGTAATTACATACACTTACATATACCATGTATAGTACTTATAGTATACATACGGATCCAAGAGGATCTATAGTACTTATAGTATACATAAGGATCCAAGAGGATCTATAGTACTTATAGTATACATAAGGATCCTTATGAGTACCCATGTAACCCCTGTGTATATTATAAGGAGTAGTAGTAGTATAAGTACTCACAGGAGTACCATGGGTATCCATAAGGGTACTATAGGTACTCATAGGTACTCATAGGTACTCATAGGTACTATAGGTACTCATAGGTACTCATAGGTACTCATAGGTACTCATAGGTACTCGCAAGTACTAGCGGCTCTAGTAGGACTCTATAAGCTTATACTGAAAGGCTATAAGTATATTGTAAGGAGTAGTAGTATGTAGTATACTTACAGGATACTTATGAAGTAGTTCTTATAGTTCTTTACTGCATACTGCTAGTAGCTAAAAAAGGAAAAAGGAAGAAAGAAGAAAGAAGGGGGTAGTATGAGAGATAAGAAAAAAGATGGTAAGATTCCTATTGATGTAGGATCTTATGTGCTTATTCGTACATTCAAAGATATGGCAAGTGAGTATCCAGTATCAGGAAGTGATATAGTGATGCCAGGTACATTTATCTCTTCTATGAGAAGTCTCTGTGGTTCCTTAGGTATTGTAGAGTCTAGAACAAGAAGTAGTAAATACTGTACCTTGGTTAGTGGGATTGATTTTGTATTCTCTAAAGAGATGTGTATTGTCCTTAAGAAGAGGAGGGTATTATTATGAGGAAGGAGAGGGAGAGAGGGAGGGAGAGGGAGTATGTTGAATCTGGACCCACTAAATTCTACTACTATAAATCAACTAAAGAGTTTTCTGCTGATTATGCTGGAAAGCTCCATATAAGGACCTTCTTAATTGATACTACTCTTGGTTGTAATAGGGGAGTACTCTTAATGAGAGTATCCCGTTGTATTACTTAAAGAAAAAAAGAAAGGAGAAAGAAATGTCAAGTATTTTTGTGTATCCGTATGGCCCTAGTATCTCATCTAGGGTGCTCTCCAAGTCAATTCAAGCTAAGAGAATTAAGAGGGAGAACTCTAAGTACATCTACTCCCCATCTCACTCAGTTATTAATTGGGGAGCTTCAAGTGGCCCTTCCTTCCTTTCCTTTGCATTGAATAAGCCTGAGTATGTAGCTGTATCCTCCGATAAGCTGAAGTGCTTTGAGAAGCTGAAAGAAGGTGGTCTCTCTCCCTTTATTCCAGCTTATACAAAGGGGAAAGGGGTAGCTAAAGAGTGGATCCTTGAGGATGGAGCTACTATCTATGTGCGTTCCTTACTCAGGTCCTCTCAGGGTCGTGGTATCTCTGTCATCTCTGACTATAGGAATATTCCTGATGCTCCACTGTATGTTAAGGCTATCCCTGTTGAGAGGGAGTATAGAGTTCATGTATTCAAAGATACCATTATACACATAGCTCAAAAGAAAAGGATGAGGAAAGAGAGACTTGAGGAACTTAATATTGTTCCTAATCCTTTAATTAAGAATAAAAAGAATGGGTATATCTTTGCTCATCTAGAGCTTGATGGTCCACCTGAGTCCCTCCTAAACATTGCAAGGAAAGCTGTATCCTCCCTCTCCCTTGACTTTGGAGCTGTGGATATTGGTATTAATAGTAATGATGGAGAGCCAGTAGTTTTTGAAGTTAATAGTGCCCCTGGTCTGGAAGGAACTACACTGGAGAAGTACAAGGAAGCTTTTATATCCTATTTTCTTCCTATTTCTCTTTAATTAGTGAAAAAGTATATCAAATACGGAGGTTTTTGAATGATTAGGGAAGATGGCTTAGCTGTAAACTGTGTCCACTGTGCTACGTGGATCGAGAAGGGGTCTCAGTATGAGGTCCAATTATTCTACCAAGAGGATACAAACTATGAAAATCCCATTGGTCCTTTTTGTGAGGAGTGTTTCTCTCTAGCAAGGGCATGTTCCATATGTGGTAATGTCCATGTCAAGGGGCATGGAGTTGATTATAGAGAGAATGGGGAGTGGATTTGTGATAAGTGTATGGAGCATATTATCTCTTGTCCAGATTGTGGAGCCTTCACGGACCAGTTGCACCCTGAGTTTGGTGTCTGTAATAATTGCTTCCAGAGAGATTACTTCTTATGTAAGAACTGTAAGAAATATCATAAGTATACAGAGGATGGTAGGAGTTCCATGCTTGATGATGTTAATGTAAAGAGCTACAACTCCTTATTCTCTAAGTATAGTACTTCCATCTGCTTTGAGTGCTACAGTATACTAAAGAAGAAGTATAAGAAAAGAAGTGCTTACCGATGTAAGAGGTGTAATGGAGTTTACTTCGGATCACAAAAGTATTGTGGGCACTGTACTCCATTTGTTGCTCGTTGTTCAGTTTGTAATGAGGAGAGCCATATCATTAAGTACTTGATGTATAATAGATCGTACCAGCCTATTTGTGTAGACTGTAGGGAGGCACTGAAGAGTTGTAGTATTTGTAACACACTTACAGAAAGTAAGAATATTAAAAAGGTAAAGTATAAGTTAACAACTTCCCAAACTTGCACCTTTTGTCATGAAGAAAAGAAAATGGACCGTAGTGGTGAGTGTCGTAAGTGCTTAAAGGTATACAGAGACTTGAATGAGGATCGTCTTTGTGAAACCTGTAGTTCTTTAGAAAAAGAAAAGTGTCCTAAGTGTGGTCGTACAGTTTCTTCTGATGGTCATTGTAAGGTATGTCGTCCTTCTGTAGATGGATACCACCATAGATTCCCCATCCTCTTCCAGTACAATAATGGAGACGATGGTATATTTATGGGTTTTGAGAATGAGATGGTTTATAAGGTGCAAGATGACTCAGATGAGCACTTTTCTTCTACTATTTCTTCTCTTTTATCCTGCTTTGGTACAGATATTTTGCAGCTCCAACGAGATTCCTCTATCCACGGGCAAGGGTTTGAAGTTATATCTCAACCTCATACACTTAAGTCCTTTATGGCTAAGGATTGGTCTCCCCTCTTTATTAATATGACTTCAGATCCAGAAAGCTGTGGCCTCCATGTTCACATCTCAAATAACTCTTTCTCTGGTTCATCTCATCTTTACAAGTTTACTAATTGGATCCATAGTAATGAGGATTTCTGTAATAAAGTTGCAAGGAGAAACTATGGAACTTATAACCGGAAGATAAGGAAGAAGGTATCAGAGGCAGTTAAGGAGTCCTATAATGGTGATTATGATAGGTACCAACGGATTAACATGAGGGGGATAAAAGAGGAGAGGGGTACTGTTGAAGTACGTATGTTCTCAGGTGCTAAGAACCTAATGCAGTTACTTGGATCCATTCAGTTCTGTCATGCACTGGTAACTTTTACAAGAGATGTATCTATGAAGGATACTTCTGTCTCATCTTTCCTTTCCTTTGTAGGGAAGAAGAAGGAATATAAGGAGTTCTTAGAACTCTGGAACTCTGTTAAAGCATAAGGAGAATATAAATGTGTATTGCAATTCTTAAGACTATCGGTGGTACTATAACTAAAGAGCAGCTTGATAACTCTTACAAAAAGAATCCCGATGGTTGTGGATTTTCTTATGTTGATGAAAATAATAAGCTTGTTATTCATAAAGAAATGGTGTATACTTCCTTTTATAAGAAGCTTATGGAATCTTTTGATCTATATGGATCTTCTTCTCCATTCATCATCCACTTCCGTATTGCAACAGAGGGAGGTATCAACCTAGACAACTGTCATCCATTCTATGTTAGTGATGATACGGTATTCTGTCATAACGGTATCATCTCAGGTCTCCGTAAGGAGTCAGGTTATAGTGATACTCGTATCTTCAATGAAGATGTACTGAAGAATCTGGATAAGGACTTCCAAAGTAATGATGGGATCATGCGCTTACTTGATCTATCCATTGGATACTCTAAGCTCATCTTTATTAATAAGGATAAAAGTTACTCTCTTGTTGGGGAAGAGAAAGGAGAGTGGGTTAATGGTGTATGGTTTAGTAATAGTGGATATAAAGAAGAGAAGCGAGTGGTAAAGTACGGCTCTTATAATATGGAGTGGAATGCAAAGGAAAGGAAGTGGGAGGAAAATAGGAGAGAGTTTACTCCACAAGTTAAGAGCCATGGTAGTGCTTTCGTTACCTATAAGAAGAAGCAAGAGGAAAAAGTAAAACTTATTGAGGTAAAGAGGGAGAAGAAGAAGAAGAAGGAGAGGGAGAGGGAGTGGGAGCACTGTATGTACTGTGAGGAATTAGATCAGAAAAAGTACATGCACTTATATACTTATGAGGGTGAGTCTGATTGGTACTGCGAAGGTTGTGTTGAATTGATGCTTGATAATGAGTTGATTGACAGGAGAGATGTTCCTACTTATTTTACTGCTGAGGAGAAGGTGGAGCTGGATAAGGAAGAGAAAAGACAGGAGTTAGAGAAAGATAAGTTTGGATGGTGGGATAGATACCTGAGATCGGAAGAGCGTCGTGTAGGGAAAGAGTGTAGGATAGGGTGTA
>ERZ890604.221-NODE-221-length-21289-cov-14.101771_pt1 | contig 21289 bp, 16 predicted proteins | sample MGYA00521097_ERZ890604 | MGnify/ENA primary metagenome ERZ890604 (study PRJEB32303, sample SAMEA104408625) | aquatic metagenome | biome: Brackish water; feature: Chemocline; material: water | place: Baltic Sea | collected 2014-10-26T21:54:00 | depth 120 m ... | reverse complement strand
CACTTTGCCGCTGTTAAGCGGTGAAGAATACTCAGTAAAATTAGAGTAAAAAGCGCTCCTCAACCTCGCACTTTGCCGCTGTTAAGCGGTGAAGAATACTCAGTAAAATTAGAATGACATCATTTTTTTGATTCTTGAAGTATCCTCTTTTTTGTAGCAGCCCATGAACAAATAGGACATTGACTGAGATCGTGAAATCTTGCTGGGCAATATTCTCTACCAAAGAAAATAATTTGTAGATGGAGTTTATTCCATAAATTTCTAGGGAATATTGCTTTCAAATCTTTTTCAGTCTTCTCAACAGTAGTGTCATTTGATAAGCCCCACCTCGCCGCAAGCCGATGAATATGAGTGTCAACAGGGAAAGCAGGAACTGAAAATGCCTGAGCCATTACAACGCTTGCAGTTTTGTGACCTACGCCAGGTAGGTCTTCGAGTTCCTTGAAAGTGCAAGGAACTTGGCCATCATGTCTTTCGACAATCAGTTGTGATAAGCGCAAAATGTTTTTTGATTTTGTTGGCGCTAACCCAATTTGTCTAATATCTTGCAATATTGTCTCAACATCAAGTTTAGTCATATCTGCTGGATTATTTGCTTTTGCAAATAGTGCTGGTGTGACTTCGTTAACCTTCAAATCAGTAGTCTGTGCACTCATCAGTACTGCAACAAGTAACTCAAATGGATTATTATGGTCGAGTGGTATGGGAGTTTCAGGATATAACTTCTCCAACATGGAGATGATGATTTCCGCCTTCTCACTCCTGCGCATGTTTGGGCCAGTTCACGATTAGCAATTAATGCATCATGGATGAAGACGTGACATTAAATCTTCACCACTGAGGGAATTTAGAACATCACCACTTTCCAACCAACCCTTTCTCGCACACATTACCCCGTATGTAATATCGGCCAATCCACGAATAGAATGGGCATCTGGATTGATTATGATCGGAACTCCTAACCCCTTTGCATGCTTACAAAGACGCCAATCTAAATCTAATCTATATGGGCTTGCATTCAATTCAATAGCCTTCAATCTTCCAGCATCGTTATGGTCGGCCATATGCTCGATCACCGCTAATAAATCAACTTCATAACCATCTCTTCCCTGCAAAATCCTTCCAGTTGGATGGCCAAGTATTGTTGTTGCTGGATGATCAATTACCTGTAACAACTCTTCAGTATTCTGTACCTCATCACGTGCCTTCCACTTACCCATTGCATGTACGCTGGCAACAGTATAGTCCAATTGTGATAAGACCTCATCAGGGTGATCCAATTTCCCACCGGCCAAAATATCTGATTCAACACCATGAATCAATCGGAAATCCTTCCCTTGTTGTTGCCATTGTTGATTATATTTTTTGATTGTATTACCTTGTTCAAGCAAATCTTCTGCACTTGCCCCATTAGCGATTTGTAGAGTTGGTGAGTGGTCGGCTAATCCCAACCAATTCCAGCCCATTTTTTGAGCAGTGTCAGCCATTTCTTCCAAACTTGCTTCTCCGTCGGAAAGAGTAGTATGATTGTGTAACGCTCCGCGAATATCACTCATTTCAATTAGATTTGGAAGTTCATTAAGTTCAGCAGCGATTAATTCTCCAGTATCTTCTCGCAGTTCAGGAGTAACCCATTGCATCCCTAAATGAGCATAAATCTCTTGTTCACTGGTTGCTGCTAATGAGAATTTAGCAGCGGCCATCCCCTTCAACTCACCTGCTTCTATGTCTGGTATTAATCCAAACTCATTGAGGCGTAAGCCTCTGCTAATCGCTCTTTGGCGCATTGCAATATTGTGTTCTTTACTTCCGGTAAAGTATGCTAAAGTGAATGCAGCAACATGTGGAGGAACCAATCTCACTTGAGCATCTATTGTTCCACCTGATTCTAATTGCTCGTAATCATCTCCTCCAATCGCTTCGAGAACATTGGAATCAATATGGCCAACAGTAAAGCCTTCTTCAAAAATAGAAGTGTCAAGAATCAAACTGATTTTAGAATCGCCCGCACCTTTAACATCGGCAATACCATTCAAATTGAGGATTGCATTAGCAACAGCCTCATGGTCTTCATCAGCAACTGTAACTACGATATCGAGATCACCTATGGTTTCCTTTCTACGCCTTGTGCTGCCTGCTAGTATTGCACTAACAACTCCGGGTATAGCGGCAACTTTGTTAGTAAATGCCTCACCATATTTGAGGCCAATATCCAGTCTCCTTCTCGCTCTAAATCTGCTTAACAATTCAATGCCATCTAGCATTCGTCGCTGAGATTTCTCTCCAAAACCCTTCATCGGTGCAATTTGGCCATCTAATGCAGCCGTTTTCAAACTCGCTACAGAATCGATGCCTAGTTCATCATGCATCAATTTGATTCGCTTTGGACCCAAACCAGGAATGCCGAGCATTTCTATCAATCCTTGTGGAGTATTATTGTGTAAATCTATCCAATCACTCGGCCAATTGCCTTCTTGTACTGATTGGGTTAACGCGGAACCTAATCCTTTGCCTATCCCTTTTATCTCAAAGATTTCTCCTGATGCGATTAATTCACCTAAATCAGTAGTTAATGAGCCAAGTATTCTACTTGCATTTTGGTATGAGCGTACACGAAATACATTGGCTCCTTGCAGTTCCAGTAATACTGCAACTTGATGCATTACATTAGCTACTTGGTTGCGGGAAAAGTAAGGTGGGCCGCTCGGGCGAGCCTTGGGTAGGATGAAAGATGCGCCCGCCATAATCAATGATGATGCCCACCCTTCTCAAAGATTGCGAATAAAAACCGGTCAATTTGAAATGAAATAAATTAATTGTTCCCAACTTTTGAAGAGTAGATGGCTCTAGCAGTCAATATGGTGGGAGTCGATAGCATTGAGGCTCTGGCTCAATCACTATGTTTTACCTCTGCCATATTGTTCGCTTTAATCGCTACTTTTAGCCGTTCTGAAAAGGCAGAGAATATGGCTCAAAATGCAATCGCAATCTTGCTGGTTTTATCAGCGGCTGTACTTTGGTGGCTTTCTTTATCCGGTGGAGAATTATGGGGTTCTAATTACTTGCCAAAGCCATTATCTTTGATTTGTCTAATACTAGCGTTCTCGGCAAGAATGAATATCAAAGGAAAAAATATTTCGTTTGGTGCAAACCCGCACAATATCAATAAAAAAGATGAATCCGATGATTCTGAAGAATAATCTTCAAACGATTTCGCCAGGTTCTTGCTCGCCTTGTTCGGCTTCCTTAGCCATTTTTTGGTCAATGAATGTACGCATATATTCAGGTAGTTCACCATTAACGAATATCACATCATTGATCTTGTCTAACTTTTTTAGTGAATAATAAATTTGCATTGCGGTCATAGGAGTGGAAGAACAACCGCTGCATCCTCCATCCAATGAGAGCATGATATTGCCATCACTTGTGTCAATAACTGTAACAACTCCGTCATGAGCATCAAGAATCTCCTGAACAGGGCCAATTTCAGCTAAAACCTCTTCAGCACTAATCGCCATTCTGTTAAGGCGGTGGCTTACCCATTTCAACCGTTGCTAATTCCTAATAATCATTTTAAGCAAAAAACCTGTTGAATATGTTCAAACTAAACGAAATGTCTCCTATCATCTATTACGCATAGGGATTCACTTATGAGGGGGATTTCGGTCGGCGGGTTAACAAGGTGTTACCAATGATGGAAAATATCCCCGAGATTGCAGCAGCAGCAGGTCTTTTTGGCCTACTTATTGCTTTTATTCTATACAAGAAAGTAAACAGCATTGAAATCGACAACAAAAAGGTTGCCGAGATTACAGCAGAAATTCAAGACGGAGCAATGGCGTTCCTTACTGCAGAGTACAGAGTACTAGCAGTATTCGTAGTAATTGTTGGTGCCTTATTGTCACAGATAACTGACACTAACACATCAATTGCCTTTTTCGCAGGTGCACTCGCTTCAGTTCTAGCAGGATTGTCTGGAATGCGTGCAGCAACTTCCGCTAATGGAAGAACTGCAATGGCTGCAAAGAATGGTGGCCAATCTGCTGCATTAGCAGTTTCATACAATGGTGGAGCTGTTATGGGTCTATCAGTTGGAGGACTTGGTCTTCTAGGTATTTCCTTAGTTGCATTCTGGCTTGACGCTGGTACTGCAACATCAAGCGAACTTTCTGCGGCTGCAGGATTCGGTATGGGTGCTTCATCCATTGCCCTATTCGCTCGTGTTGGTGGTGGAATTTACACAAAGGCTGCTGACGTTGGTGCTGACTTAGTCGGCAAGGTTGAAGCAGGAATCCCAGAAGATGACCCTCGTAATCCTGGTGTTATCGCAGATAACGTCGGGGACAATGTAGGTGACGTCGCTGGAATGGGTGCTGATATTTTTGAATCATTCGTCGGTTCAATAATTGCAGCAATGATTATCGCTTCAAGTTTCGATGAGGCAACTAAAGCAGATTACATACTTCTGCCAATTCTTCTTGGCTTAATCGGATATCTTGCATCCATCATTGGTGTATTCTCAATGACCATTCTAAAGAATGGAAGCGACCCAGCAGCAGCACTTCGTAATACTACCTTTATCGCAGCAATTCTATTCATTGCAGGTGGTTATGGCGCTATCAATCAGGGCTTGATCGATGTTGAATATGGTATAATGCACGCTGTACTTCTTGGTAGTCTTGTAGGAATCCTAATCGGATTGGTTACAGAATACTATACCGGTATTGAACCAATCTTTGGAATAATTAAGCCAAAGGCAATTCAACACATTGGTAAGATGTCACAAACCGGACCTGCAACAAATGCTATAGCAGGACTTTCAGTTGGAATGATGTCCACTTTCCTCCCTGTGCTGCTAATCGCAGCAGGTATCTATGGTGCAAATCATTTCGGAGGAGAAACATATGGATTATACTCAATCGCAATGGCTGCAATGGGTATGCTGGCAACAGTCGGTGTAACAATGACAGTCGATGCATATGGCCCAGTTGCAGATAATGCAGGTGGAATAGCTGAGATGTGTAGTCTTGGTGACGACGTCCGAGCAATTACCGATGAACTAGATTCAATCGGTAACACAACTGCAGCAGTTGGAAAAGGATTCGCTATTGGTTCAGCGGCACTAACCGCACTCGCCCTTTTCGCAGCATATACTACTGCTATTGGCGACATCTCCCTAGAATTGACTAATCCAATGGTTGTAATCGGACTTCTAATCGGTGGTTCTCTACCATTCGTAGTCGCTGCAATGACCATGACCTCAGTCGGAAAGGCTGCAGGAGAAATGGTTGAAGAAATTCGCAGACAATTCCGTGAGATTGACGGATTGTTAGAGGGTCGAGAAGGAGTCAAGCCAGATTCACAAAAGTGTGTTGATATTTCAACAAAGGCTGCTCTTCGCGAAATGATCGGACCTGGTGTCGTAGCAATAGCTGCTCCAGTAATTGTTGGAGTTGTACTCGGTGCTGAAGCACTTGGTGGACTTCTTGCAGGTTCTCTTGTCACAGGTGTTCTAATGGCTCTATTCATGGCTAATGCTGGTGGTGCTTGGGATAACGCAAAGAAAGCGATTGAGCAAGGACACATTGAAGGTGCTAAGAAAGGCGATGCTTCTCACGATGCAGCAATCATTGGTGATACAATCGGTGACCCATTCAAGGATACCTCAGGTCCATCTCTAAACATTCTAATCAAGTTGATGTCAATTGTAGCAGTAGTTCTTGCTGGTACAAATTTACTTTGAACTTGAAAGTGTTCAAAATATTGAGCGTTACCCTTTCAACGGGTGAGCAGTAGGGATGTCTATGCGAGTACCATTGTTATTGACGGTATTGATGTTATCACTATCATTAGCGGGATGCTTAGATGGTGGAGATGTACCTTCAACAATAGGCGATACTACTGCCGATGAAATCGATTTACCCGTTTGGGAAATCGGTGACCAATGGCTATATTCTTTCGTAACGCCTCAATTTGGCGAGGATAGTGCTAGGCTTGTTGTCGCAGAAATAGATGACGGAGAACAACAGTATTTGCTGGGTATCTCAAGTGAAAGAGAAGCACAACGGCACGCTGTCATCAATCACAATCCATTCCTTGGCCGTATTAATATCGATGGTCTCTCAGTCTTTGAACAAGGTGAGCCACAGCAAGTATTCAATTTCCCTTGGGAAAACGGACAACAATGGAGTTTCATTCTGTTCGGAATTTCATGGGATGCTGAAACTATCAACATCTATGATGGCGTTGCAAATGTAGTCGCAATTTCTGATGATGGTCAGCGACTACAATACGAATTCTCTGGTAGAAAAGGATTCATTGAGTCATTGGTTTGGACCAATGACACTGGAGTAGAACAACTACGGATGTCCCTAACCTTGAACAAAAAGGGCTATGATGGAGATGTGTTCTTCTATCGGGCTAGAGATTTACTTGATGAAAGATATGAAAACAGTCAAAATGAGATATATGACACTTTCTTGGATAGTGGACACCCAAGCGGAGAGGATTGGAATGTATTGGTGTGGTATTTAGATGTTGAAATCTCGAATGGTGGCGGCTCAGGTTCATTGACGATGAAAGATCATGCAGGTGCAAGCCCACTGACTCGGGCATGGGGTGCTGGTGCAACCGAAAAGGGTGCTATTGGCACCATTCCAAGTAATTCTGGTGAATATTCGCTGACGGTTACAGCACGTGGACAAGGCACTTTTATTCATTTGAAAGTTGCTGGTGCATTGGTTACCCAATGGACTTTATGAGCCGTATTATTCGGTGATGAGGTGATTCAATGCCAACTCTCATCTTAATGCATGGTATGTCTGGTGATGCCAGCATGATGCGTCCATTCGCAGAAAAAATATGTCCAGAAGGATGGACACTTCTCATTCCAGAGGGTCGCTTCCCCCATCCAACAAGAGGCAGAACTTGGTGGAGATACGAAGATTATGATGCAGATACAACTCGTAGATCTAATCTTTCGCGCATTGAACTGATAGATGTAGATTCAAGTTTATCACAATTAGAGAAATTAATTTCCCAAAATGCACCACTAGGACCTCTCGTTATCGGTGGTTTTAGTCAAGGTGGGGCGATGGCTCAAGAAATCCTTCAGCTTCCCATAGCCGACCGTATAGTCGGATTAATTTGTATTGGAACGAGATTGGTTAGGCCAATGGAATTACGAATACGCCTGGAAGAGTTAGATAGAAAAAGATTATTTTGGATGCATGGTGAAAGAGATATAAGAGTTCCAATTGAAGATGGATGGGCTGTTGCACATCTGTTTGAAACCGCTGGTTGGGCAGTTGAACTTGTAGAGCACAAGAAAGGACACATGATCCCTATCGAGCATCACAATGAGATAACTGAATGGCTAAAGACCTTTGAGTGATTACTTTTTGAGATAACGATTAGTCTCATCAAAACCGCCAATATACATTGGTGTTTCACCACGTAAATCAAAGATAACTGGTACAGTTCTTCGTCCAGTTGTAATTACTACCTCATTTCTAATATCAGGGTTTTCATCAAAATTTATTTCCTTGAATGTTAGATTCTTCTGCTTGAACATTCTCTTTGCAGCCATGCAATAGCCACAAAAATTACCAGTATATATCAAAAAATCAGTACCGGCTTCAGCAGCATGGCCTATGATTAACTCTTCACTCATGGCCTATGTCAAAAGTCAGTCCCTTTTGAACCCTTGTTGCAACTCATCAAATAAACTATTATCAGTCATTATTTTTTTGTCTAAGCATTATTGCTGCACTAACTACGCTTTGAGCCAACTCTGCTACTCTTTGGGCAACGTCTGTATCAATGAGGTTATCATCGTCATCAAATGCTTCCTTAATTTTACCAACTGCTACTTGTTCAGGTACACACCAACCGTGAATCCATCTTACAGCAATACGCATATGGTTGAGCGTATTGGAATTAGTAATCCCACCTAGTGTAGACATTAATCCAAACGCCTTTCCACCAACATGATCTTTGTAGATCCAATCGAGTGTATTTTTCATAACACCGGACATAGTGCCATGATATTCAGGTGATGTCAAAATATATCCATCACATTCAATTGCAAGCGCTTGCAACTCTTTGACATTACTATCGTCCCAACTTCCTTCCGCACCAACTAATGGTAGAGGTTTTTCAACCAAATCCCAAACGTGAACTTCTGCACCTAATGCCTTACACTCATCGAGTGCTACAGAGAGGAGTAGTCCATTTTTTGAAGTAAGTCCGTATGAACCGGAGAGTCCAAGAATCTTGACAGGTGTTGCGCTCATGATACTGGCACAAGCGCTTGGTGTATCAATATTACAGTATACTATGCAATTAAACCCGGGCTCATGAGAGGGCTCGAGTATTCAAATAAATGATATTTTAGAAAAACTCAGTAAACTGGCTTTTTTGAGTGGAAAACACATGTATCTTTTTTTTATTTCAAAAGTTCTCAAAACATAGTACTTTTTCAGTAATTAGAGGCTCGTTACGGGCCGATGAATTGGACCGTTCTAAACAAATCTCAGCAAAGGGAAGTTCACGGCAAGGCACGAGCATCGCTAATATCAATACTAGTCGTAGATGCTCGTGCCGGGATTCGAACCCGGGTCGGCGGGATGAAAACCCACTATGATGGACCTAGCTACACCACACGAGCGACAGCCTGCCCACCAACAACCCGTTGATAACACTTCACCTTTGTTTGCCGGCTTTTTTTATTGTTAGATGCGACTCAGTATGTCATTCGGGGGTCGGAATCTGCTCTCCGAGACCATTCCACCATAGCCATGCATACCAGGTCATTATCGCAGAACAGATCAGAGCGATTGCTAACAATATCTCATGATCAAGGAACCAAATCATAGTATCAAGTGCTTGTTGGCCATAGAATCCAATCAATAAAGCCTCAACTCCAAACCTTAGACCACGTCCAGCAAGACCTGCAGCCACAAAGGATTTCTTTTCCATATTGGTCATTCCAGCAATCCATCCAAATACTTTGTAAGGAATTGGCGAGAAGGCGGCGATAAAGATTCCAATAGTTCCGTATTTTTCGCTCAAAAATATGAGTTTTGAGACATGTTTTGGTTTTGCAAAGCGATGCATCAACGGATTGCCCCATCGCCCACCAATCCAATAACCTACAATTGAGCCGAGTACTGAAGATATTGTTACTACCAACCATAGCCAAATGATAGTTGGTGTATTGCCCATTTCGGCTACCAACATCGGTAGGTAGACTAAATCTGGAGGAACTGGCTGAATTATTGCTTCAGTAAATGAAATCACAGCCAAACTCGCAGGTCCAAAAACATCGAAGGCGTCAATGACCGACTCCTTCCATGACATATGCTTGGCTTTGCGGTCCTTCTCATCAATGTGTGGGTATGCGGTGTCTTGATGAGGGTTGTTCGCACAGGCTTAGAGTAATGCGAGTTCTTGATACAGCAGCTTTGCTATATTGGCCAATGGATAAATTGGCTGGTGGTATTTGTGCAGAATCACAAAAAGAAGAACTTGAAAAAGTTTCTGCACAGCGTTCAATGCTAATTGGCGCAGCCGATATTGATTGGAGAGATGTAGCGCAGTCATGGATACAAGAAGCCAAAATAGTTGCTGCGAAGAGTGGAGACTTACCACGATTATCCGATGTTGATTTGGATTTATTGGCCCTCACAATTGGCTTGGATGCAACTTTGTACACTGACGATTATCGTCTTCAAAACGCGGTAAAAAATGCTGGTGGAAAAATTGAGAATGTTGGTCAAAGTGGTGCAAAGAAAGTTTGGCGTTGGCATTTACGTTGTGAGGGATGTCGTGCAACAATAGATGTTCCTGCAAATGTTGACCGATCCAAAAAAGGACCGGTTGCTGAATGTGAAATATGCGGCTCGCCAATGCATATCAAACGTAAATCCTGAATATTCAGTGACTTATTCTTCTGAGTCAAGTGCTTCAAGTGCTGATACTTTCTTTTCAAGGTCAGCGCTTTTCATGCCAGCAGGGTTGATTCCAACTACCTTGGCTCTTTCTGCTAATGCTTGCTCAGGGGTGCGACCACCCGCTTCTAAATCGGTAAGAGTATCTCTTGCATTATTGGTCTGAGCTAAACCTTTTTGAAATTCGCCTTTGCTCTGACCCAATGCTCTGGCCATTTTGGGAAGTCGCTCTGCTCCAAATAGGATAAAGAATAATCCTAAAAGAATAACTAATTCTAGGGGTCCTGGACTAAATGCCATATTGCTTCCTCATTCTATGGTAGCAGCCCTTCTTTGTGAAGTCTTCGCTCTAAATTTCTCTTTAGCCGCCGGAAACTGGAGGTAGTAATGCAATTTCATCTCCATCATTTGGAATCGATTGTAAATTACAAACTTCACCATTAAGGGCAACTATTAATCCCATTTCCAACCACTTCGCAACGCCAAGTTGTTGCACATAATATTCAATTGATTTACCTTCAACATAAGCACATTGCAGATTTCTTGCAGATAACTCTTCGGCTAAGGGGCCAAAGGCAATAATCTGTAATACCTCATTGGCCATGTATCAACGCTCTAAGCGGTAGTTTATCAACGCGTTCTGTTGTGCAATAAACATGCGAACTACGATGGAAGCCAGAGCATTGTGGAAGGTATACCAAAGCGGCGACAATATGGTACAAGCAGTTCGCGGTATCGATATCAAATTATTACAAGGAGAAATGGTTGCAATAATGGGTCCATCTGGCTGTGGAAAAACAACACTGCTCAATGTTTTATCGGGAATAGATGAACCTAGTTCCGGTCAAGTATTAGTTGATGGTAAGCAATTATTCGGTATTTCCGACGATGAAAGAACTGAGATGAGAGCACATAATTTCGGATTTATCTTCCAAAATTTCAATCTATTGCCAGTATTATCTGCGGTTGAAAATGTTGAACTTCCATTGTTATTGATCGGGACTGCAAGTTCAGAGGCAAGAGAAGGGGCTCTCAAGGCACTAGCATCAGTCGGCTTGGAAGACCGAGCCAATCATAGGCCATCAGAACTTTCGGGAGGTCAGCAACAAAGAGTAGCAATCGCTAGAGCAATCGTTCATTCACCTTCAGTAATCCTCTGTGATGAACCAACAGGAAATCTCGACAGTGGTACTTCGGGAGAAGTCATGAAATTGTTGAAGCAAATCAATATTGAAAATAATTCATTGTTATTATTGGTAACTCACGATATTAAAATCGCACAACAATGCGATAGGATTCTACAGATGGATGATGGTATTATCATTAACGATAACTCTGAGGAGGAGTGATTCTGCTTCTGCCAATGCTCATCATCAGTGTGATAATACTGGTGCCAAGTTTGATTTCAGTCTATGGTTTAGGGCGCAGAAAACAACTTGGATGGGGCAAAATAAGTTTATTGATTTTTGGACCGATAGTGGACGCATTGCTAGTATTTTTCCTGTTAAATTGGTTGCAATTATCAACCATAAATCAGTGGGTTGGTGCTTTGAGCGTTGCTTTATTGAGTCATGTGTTAATCCAGCCGTTATTGGTGCCACAACGACTGGTTGTCTGGAGGCTAGCAAGTCAAAATGTATTGCGTAGAAAAAGACAGGCTGCTTTACTATTAGCCGGCCTTGTAATCGCTAGCGCGATTATTACTTCTTCATTAGTTGTCGGTGATTCTCTAGATGAGACAGTCAGATGGGAAGTTGAAGTCGCCTATGATGAAACAGATCTAATGATTTCAGGGTTTGACCCTTACACCGGTGCTAAAGTTGAATTTTCTCAACAAATTGCTGAGGATATTTGGCAAGAGATTAGCACTACAGACTCGCTGAAAGATAAAATTGAAGGTCGACAATATGGATATTCAACATCTGTAAGTGCCAGTTCGCAAAATGGTAACTCAAATCCAAATATCGCTTGGTTTGCAAGAAACGCCACAGTTGATTCTGAAATGATTTGGTCTGATATAGGTGATAAAGGACTGAGATTCTCAGATTTATACGAGCAAAATATTAATTTTGATGAAACACAGATTTCTAGTCTAGCGTATATTGCGGTCGATACTGTCTTTGCAGAAGAACTAGAGGTCAACGTAGGTGATTTAGTCGAAGTTGATTGGTTTGTTAGCGAAGATGGAAAAAGAGTTCGCAAAGAAGGAACATTCCAAATCTTTGAAATTGTAAAAAATGTGGGCCAGGGAGCGAGAGGTGGCACGAGGACTGCAACTATGTTCACCGACTTATCAACTTCTCAAACCCTTCATTCACTTGACAATAAAATCAATAATGTTGCATTTTCCTTAGATGATTCTTTAACATCTCGTAAGCAAATAGACCCGCTATTGGAACAGGTTGAGGAAATAATTAACAAACACATAAAGGCATCAGATGTTGGATTGGAATTGACTGTTGAAGAGTCATCAGGAGCTCTCACAATCTCTTCATCAGCCGGATTAGGCCGTGTAAACGGGGAAGATGTATCTGCTCTTAGAGAAAACCTCACAACTCTTTCCCCCGATAGCGTGATGATGGAAATATTGCAAGTTCCATTAATTGATGTTCAATTTGATGATGAGCAATTGATTACGCTCAGTGATTCAACTATTACCAACCTCTACAAAGGAGATAGAGGGCTATGGCATACCAGTGCTAACGGCGTTGGATTCCAAATAGAGGGTGCAGGAGATGCTTGGATTTGGAGAGCACCAGACGAAGGACTGCTAGGTGATTTCGCACTAGCACCAGATGGAGTTCAGGGATTGATTTCCCACCAAAACGATTTGTTTTTGGCATCAGAAAAGGATTTAAATTCCGATTATGTAGAATCATTTTCAAGTAAAAACGAGATTCTGTCAATATCTGCATCTTACCAATCAAACATAACAGATGAATACCAATGGTTAGTAATTAGTGAAGGTAATGATTCAATAGCCATTCAATCATTCGACAGTGATTTGCAATCGCTTGCACCAGCAGTGGATGTCATAGAGAACTCTGGGCGGATTCTATCGAGCGATTTTGTTGCCAACGAACAAGGACTACACCTAATTATTTCTGGATTACTTAGCGATGAATATTACAAGGCTGAAAATACTTTCATGAATGGTTCATTTACAGGGACTTTTGTAATACAACCACAATCTTCTTCATTTCCAACTCAGAATACTTCTCAGATTGAAGGATCAATTGCAGAATCCTGTGATTCAACAACATCAATACAATTTGAAAATGATCAAAACTGGTGTTCTTACGAAAATGGTTTACTGCGATTTAATGATAATCTACAGATAGAATCTATCCGCTTACCATTACTTTCAGATGCGCCTGGAATAGGTGCAATGCCGCAGATGTTTTTGGCATTTGGAGGCGGCAACTCTACATTATCAGTTGATGATGGAAGTGTGTTATTATCGACGAGAATGAATGCACTTGAATCACTTGGTAATGACAGCCAGTTTTGGGTTAAAGGTGTGCTACCATATGCCTTTGGAAACAGCTCTGCAACTCGGTTAATCTATGGTGGGCAATACAGTTCAGTACAAGGTTTTGAGACATTGGAACAACTCGATTCTATCGTGTTGGGATTAGTCTCATTAAATGATGCAGAAGAATTAGCATTAGCCGATGATGATGAGCGCTCAATATTGCTAATATCTGGTGGAGGTTTGAGTGCTAATTCAACAACCGATCTACAGGTCATTGCTGCAATTCAAATGTGGTTTGATGAGAGGTCAACAATGGAAGATAATAACCTCATATTATCTCCTGTTAAATTGCAATCAGCGGAAGCAGCAGCAGAAACAAGTGGCGTAATGGCCGCAATGTTCCTCGTTTTCGGTTCATTCACCATCGCAGCAGGAATATTACTGGTTCTAACAATTATAATGATGCTTTCCGAATCACGTAGGGAAGAAATGGGCACGATAAGAGCTCTCGGCCTAAAGAAAGCAGATGCAAGGGCACTAGCGGTACAAGAAGGGGTGTTAGTTGCAAGCGTTGCAGGATTACTAGGTTCTATTCTTGGTTTGTTATTGGCTTGGTTGATAAGTATTGGATTCTCAAATATTTTCTCTTCGGTTGGAGCGGGGTTATTTCGTTTCAGTTGGACTATAGATTCGGTTCTTTCTGGATGGGCTTGGGGATTTCTTATAGCGATCGTAACACTTTGGGCAACTGCAATATGGTCTTCAAACCTAAACATAGTTCAAGCCCTTCGCGGCACTGCTAAAATCGATAATGAAGGAGTTCCTTGGACGCTATTACTCATCCAGATAATAATGGCGGGTGGCCTTGCAATGTGCGCTCTAGGCTTATTCTTAGCAGGTCTTGAAAGTGGAGTATCTTACTTATTGTGGGTTGGTGCAGGTATTTGTCTTATCATCCTGCTAACTCCAGTGTTCACTTGGCAAGCGGTGCTAAAACTGAAGGGTGAATCAAAATTCATAACCAACTTAGCGCGTCACAGAGGAAGAAATACACTTGGATTCACGGGTATTCTATTATTGGTTTGGACTTTGTTATTAGCACCAATTGACCCAATCAGGGCAATGACGACACCTAATGAATTTGCCTTCATCACCTTAGGGCTCATAGAAGTATTCGCAGGGGTGTTGGTTCTAACCAGTTTGGCTCCCCTTGTAGTGCAACGGATTGGTAAGGCTAAATTGCTAACAAAGCGCCTGGGTCCGGTAATTCCTGTTGCTCTTGCTCATCCTCTATCAACGCCAATGCGTACTGCAGTAGTGATGGGTATGTTTTCAATAACTGTATTTTCTGTGATTGTCTTAGGAGGATATGCAGAGCAATTTGAAAATTATTCAGGGGATTTCGTATACGAAGCAGAAGGTGAATTTGAGATATTATTGATGGCTCCAGCATCAAGACCTCTTCAATTACAAGAAAATCATTTAGATTGGAACCTAAATGCAACAGATCAATCGATGATAGATGCCACGGGTGGAGTTTATCGTTCAACTGTTTTCATAGAGGATTCAGAAGGTGAATCTATGCCATATTTTTTACGTGGTTTTGATGAAGGTTTTTCACAACATGGAGGACTTCCTCTTCACATTTGGGATGAAAGTTTAGGGATTACTGAAAAAGATGCATGGAATTCAATTGGAAATCGCAACGACATAGTCTTCATTGATGCTTCCTTCGGACTAGAATCTGCTTCTGGGGGAACTGCCATTGTTCCGTTGAGTTTTTCAATTGGAGATTCAATTTTACTAATTGAAAGTTCCAACCCTGCAAATACTAGAATTGTCCAAGTAGGTGGCTTCTTAGAACAGTCCTCATATTTGTTTTCTGCAGGCATCTGGATGAATGAAGAAGTGGTTGAGCAACAATTCTCTGGGAAGTTAGAAAGGTTGTATGTCAGTGTTCCTGATAATGCGAAACCGAGTGAAGATTTTGATACTTCTAATCTAAAGTCATTTTCAGTGACAGGGAAACCGAGTGATGCGAGATTCGCAGCAGCTGAGGTTGCTGAAAATCTTGAACAAGATCTATCTGGTGAAGGAGTTACTGTGTTGGTACTTTCTGATGAAGTAATGTTAATACAATCTCTTGTTCTAGCAATCTTGGCCATTTTTGAGGGATATTTAGCACTCGGTTTGATAGTTGGTATCGCTGGAATAGGGGTGGTGACGGTTCGTTCCGTATCAGAAAGGAAACGTACGATTGGAGTCCTCAGGGCCTTAGGATATCGTTCACGTATGGTGACAATTTCATTTCTTATCGAAGTATCATGGGTTTCAGTTCTTGGAATGTTGAATGGTGTCATCGTAGCAATAGGCTTCCATCGAGCACTCTATACTGCATTTTGGCAGTCCCAGGGGGCTGAATTCACCTTGCCATGGGATTCTATACTAATCGTATTTTTCGGCGGATGGTTGTTGGTACTAATCGCAACAGCAGTCCCTGTTAGTAAGGCGGCAAAAATTTCACCTGCTGCAGCGTTGAGAGATTACTAATTTTTTAGAGGCATTGTGGTTAGAATGAAATTATATTCCTTACTTTTTGCTATTTTAATTGAATAATTAAGATAGATTTTTAACGAGCCGCCGCAAAGCACAAAAATTACAAATATTCTGCTCTATTTAGCAATGGAATCGCTATGCTAAGTATAATCATTGCAGTACTTGATACCTTGATTGCCTTGATTTGTTCAGTGCTCAAGTTGAATATAGTATAAATACAAAGCATGAAGTGGTGATATTCACCGAACCAACGGAGGTATGAATATGCGAAATATAACCCCTATGATTCTCGTCGCTTTGATGCTAGCAAGTATTTTTGCTAGTATTGACTTTGTCGAGCTTGAAGAAACCGTGGTAATTGAAGAAACAGGTGCCCGTTCAGGCGCTGATGCAGAAGCAATTGCCATTACATCACCGAAAGAAACAAGTTGTAATAACAACGGTTGTAGAAACGAACTAAAAGTTGGTGAAACTACAACCTTTGCTGCATTCATTAAGAATAGCGGCGATGCTGCGATCGAGGAGATGGGTTACGCTGTAACCGTCTATTCCAACGATGGTAGTGGTAATGCAGCAGCAGTCGTGCTAGATGCAAATGGTGACGAACTAAGTTGGGAAAATGGAAACGTTATCTGCGACGATATTCTTGCTTGTCCAATTTCTAGCCTCGCTGCAGGAGCAATCCTCGGTGGAGGAAAAACAACTCTCCAAACAGAAGCTGGAACTGATATCCAATGGACTCCAGTTGCTGGATTCTATGTGATTGAAGTCGTAGTCAATGCTATTGGCGATGTAGATCCAGGTAACGATGTTCAACAAATTATTGTTAATGTCGTAGACTGGGTTGATATTGCAGTCGACTTGTCCTGGGATGGGCAGGAATCAGATTTGATTACCGGTTCGGGTACCAAAGATTTCACCCTAACTGTTACATCCAATGGTTCAGCATATAATGGATTCAATCCTAGAAATGTTACAGTTCAACTAGATATTAGTGGAGATCTCACACAAGCACAAAGCTCAACCGGTGATGATTTATGGGATAATGGCGGAATATCAACCTTGGTCGCTTCAACAACCAGCCGAATGGAAGAAACCTTCCGACACGGTGAAGACCCAAATAATGTTACAAACGATACAAGGGATGTATTGGTTTATCAAACTGTTTGGACATATCAAGGAAGTATAATGCCTAATGATGCTATCACTGACGGAACATATTCACTAGAAGCATCCTTGGTGAGTTTTGTCGATTATGACGCTTGGGAATCATGCTGGGAAACATTTACTGAAAACAATTCAGAAAATGGAACCACTGAAACAGTGTGGTATCATATGTGCGAAGAAACTCAAAATTCTGATGATTATCCGAGTTCCAATTCAGACACAATCACCGGAGCAATAAGCAACTATCACGATATTCGTATTACAACTCTTACAATTTTCCAAGGATATGATTCTACTGGAGGCGGTGAACCAACATTTTCAGTTAGTGATGGTCAAAGCGGAGATCTAAACGTGGGAGTCTCTAGGATACATGTTCAAGTTGAACATCGTGGAAGCAATGAAATGACTACATATGATTGGGAAGTAACCTTCACCATCACCAAAGAAGGTGAATCCAATTCGCCAACAAACACAGTGAATAGTTGTGCGGAGATAGAACCTGCATATATGCACGCAGAGTTAGGAATGAACGCATCGGCAATACCTCCTGCGTCATTAACCGGATTTGCGTGTGATTTGATAGTCCTTGAAGAAGGAACTTACACATTCGAAGCAGATTTAGCAATGGTCAATCCGAAGTCAGCAGACCAACGCCCTTCAAATAACCATAAGAGCATGACTCTTGATGTTGTTAACAATCTACCTATGATCACTTCATTTGATTTGAATACACTTGGAGACTTAGTAGTCGGGCAAGAAGAATTTCTCCAGATGTCTGTGCAAGCATTCGATGTAGACGACCCATCAGGTGAATCTCTTGAATACTCATGGAACTACCAAGGTGGTGTACTACCTGGATGTGGTGGTTTAGCAGGTGCTGGAATGCTTTGTCAATTCCCAATCGTCACAGAATATGTAATGATATTCGCAGTGACAGTTACTGTTACTGATTCACAAGGCGCTTCAGTCAGCGAAGAAATGATGCTAGAGATATGGAACAACGGTGTCGGAGCAGCAACTACTGATTCTGGAATTCAAGTACAATATCCAATACAGTATTGGGCTGCAAGTGACTTTAGCATCACTGCCTCAGATGGTGATTTAAATTCATTCATAGACCAAGAACTACCTGGATATACAGGAACCTATGATGCAATTGCTGTTGTTGAATATGCACCAGAAAATGGACTGAGTGCAAATGATGTCCTATCTCAATCAATGTTAGTAATTTTTGATAAGAGCCTAGGTGCAACATCACTTTGGTATGTCACTGATGCTGGTTTGTGGACATCTATGTCAACAACAGTTGAAGATGTCGATGGAACAACATCGATGTTCAACTTCGACTTCCCTGCAGATTCAGCGACCTTACCTGCTGGAAGTCTTGTATTGATTGGTGCTGCACTTGAAGAAGCAGTAGCACCAGTTGCAAGTATTTCTGCCTTTGATGCATCTGCTGGTAAAGGTGGAGCATTGGTGATGAACTGGAACGTTTCAACGATCCTTCTTTCATCTGACACCGAAGTTGTAACAATTACCTGCGATACTAGTGACGCTGCATGTAAACCACTTACTACAAATGCTGTACCTGGGGCAAAGACCTACACTTACTCTGGCGCTAACACTGTGCATGGGATGTCATACAATGTTTCAGTAGCAATTTGTAATGCTGCTGGCTGTAGTACTCCTATTGGAACTGGAACCATTATTGCTGACAAGGCGGTTGATGGTGGAGTATCTGCTATGAACATGGCAGTACAAGCAGTTGGAGAAGAATGGACAGTCTCTTGGGCTGCAACAGGGGAAACCTTTGATGTTGACCACTGGAATGTCTGCTACCAAAAGCAAGACTCATTCGATGCAGCAAACATGCCATCACAATGTGTGTCCACAGCAGGCGCAACTGATACTACAATCAATATTTCAATGCCAACCGCTGAAGGAACATGGGATTACTACTTCACTGCAGTTCCTGTAGATGGACTAGGTAACTCTGCTTCGGATGCAAGTATGAATAGTATCGAATATCACAGAGATAAAACAATCGAAAATCCAGACGATGGTAACCCACTAGGTGTCGATGGCTCTACTGATGGTGTCCCAGGATTCGTTTGGGGTATAATCGGTGGATTAATCCTCGTTGCAGTTATTGTTAGCGCTGTAATACTTCGCCGTGGCGATGGTGATGGCGAAGAAAACAAAGATTGGGATTACTGATCTTTAGACAAACCGTCTGAAACTAATCAATAAAAACGTTGCCTGCGGGCAATGTTTAGTCGCCAAGGGGGCCGCTGCGGCGGCTCTCTTGGCTCTTTATTTCTTCTTTCATCCCTTCTTTCTTTGATGAAACAGGCAGAAAATTTCTTTTCACTCCTTAGGTTTCAGATTACTTTCCATGGATAGCTGGAATATCTCCTTTGACATTTAGAGGATCACATGTTTTGAATCCCTAGTAAATCTTATTTATTTTTATAAATTGTAATAATCGGCGATGTATTCGGCGCATTAATTTCTCAAAGTAGAAATCTCAAAAAAAGTTTACAAATTAGTTATATTTATCGATGAATTTTCCGCTTTATATCTCTCCATAGTTATGGGTATATAATAGAAGTATCATTTACAAAAAGATTGTACCACTTAAACGGAAGAATCGGGGCGCAGTATATTGGTTCTAGTTGGTGTAAATAGTGAAGCATTCAAAGAACATGTACCCCAATCCTCATAAGCATTACTAAGCCTGCGTTGCAGTGCATACAGTCCGTATGAGGTGAATGAACAATGTTGGGGACAAAGAAAACCACACAGAAGTCTGTCCTCGGTGGAATTGGAATGGCACTGTTATTGTGTCTGCTCATGGCGTTAATGCCAATGAGTGGATTCGTAACAAATGACGTAGACGGAATTGATTTCGTCAACGCTACAGAAGAGTCGCAAGACTACTTCAAGTTGCCAGAAACCATCGAAAACACAGACTATGAATATGACCAAGCCCTTGAACTCAAGGGAATGAGAGACCAAATGACCAAAGCTTACATCACAGAAGATGGTAGTATTGCTCAGTTAATTGCTAACGAGCCAATCAACTACCTTCAAGATGATGGCGTATGGGATGAAATTGATTTGAACGTCGTTGCGACAGCAAACGGCTGGGAAGTCACCAAGAACACTTACACAGCAGAATTTGCTGCGGAAGTTGCTGGTGGAGTCAAAGTTCAAGTTAATCAATTCGTCGACCCGATCTACACTGGTATCAACCCAACTGTTGTAACCATTGATGAATCCGGGGTGGCGCCAATGCCGCTAATGATTGCTCCATCTACCGATGGGCCAACAGTTGGTGGTAATGTTATCCGATACCCAATAGCAGAAGGATATGACTTGGATTACACAGTCGAGTCAACACAACTGAAGCAGAACCTCGTAATTCGCGAGCGCCCTGTCCTTCAGCCTAATGCAGCCTGGTTAGGAATTTCTGAAGCAGTTCAACTGCCACTCGGATATTCCTTGTACATTGGTGACACACTCATTGGTGAAGAAATCACACAAACTCAAGAAGCACTACAAATTCGTCATACAGAAACTGGAGAACTACTAGCTGAGTTCCCAGTTCCTATGGTTGTAGAAGAAGGTGCAGAAGCACCATATGTTGCAACATACTTCGTTCAATCATATGGATCTTTGATCATCCTAACTACAGCAGTTGACACAGACTGGTTACTTTCAGAAGACAGAGTCTTCCCACTTGCAATTGACCCTACAATTAAGGTCCTATCCAATACAGGTGGATATTGTTACGTATACTACGCATACTGTTATTCTTCTTCATACCGCTACCTATACCGCTACTACGCTCAAAACACCTACCTGCCTTGGCATAAGTATAATTTCAACAGCAACCACGCTCTACCGAGCGGAGCAACTGTTGATTCTATCAAGTGGAAGCAATATGTTTCCTACGCATACGGAAGCAGTTCTACGGTAGCCATCTCAGCAACTGTGATGGAAGCTTGTGGAACAGACGTTACCTATAACTGGGTAATTACTACAGCCTCATGTTCGGGGGCATTCAGTGCTTCGAACCTAAATTCAGGTTATGGTGGTACTGCTCAAAAGAAGATGCAAAGTTCAATTTGGAACTCTC
>ERZ890604.213-NODE-213-length-21725-cov-6.242824_pt1 | contig 21725 bp, 21 predicted proteins | sample MGYA00521097_ERZ890604 | MGnify/ENA primary metagenome ERZ890604 (study PRJEB32303, sample SAMEA104408625) | aquatic metagenome | biome: Brackish water; feature: Chemocline; material: water | place: Baltic Sea | collected 2014-10-26T21:54:00 | depth 120 m ... | reverse complement strand
AAAATATAGAGCAACTCGTGTTTGCTGTAGCCTTTGCGGCGAAGAGTGATGATGAGGATTTGATGAGAAAGGCTCTACAGGATATAAAGCACGTATTTTATGCCTACAATGGCCTTGTACAAAGGTCTCAGCATTTACTAAAGGAGTTCCATTCCCAATATGAGTCATGGTCTATCTTTGGTGTGTCTGAACGCTGTTCAGTGTGCGACTTACTCCGAGACGAAATTGACTTCTCTCGTCATTTGGGGGTATGGGAGAGAGGGTAGGGTCTATTCCTGAATAGTAAATTTTTAACTTCTCAACATTTCTGGACATAACGCTAGTATGCTATAGTGGCACAGAAGGGGTGGATGATGTCGAACGAACCAGTAAGCTCTTCAACTATACAAACACAGTACTACAACCCTATGACAGGGGAACTTGAGATTATATTTAAGAACTCACCTGAGGTATATACCTATCATGGAGTGCCCCCAGAGCGTCATACCGAGTTCTTAGAGGCTGAATCCAAAGGTAAGTACCTAAACGCCGTTATCAAGCCTAATCATGGAGTAACTAAGGGGGATAAGTAATGGCCGGTTATAATGTTTTCCTCTGCGACCCTGAAGATATACCTGGCCCACCACGGCGTCTCAAGGCAAAGGTGTATCTCCGTGAACGCCCTGACGATGATAACCCTGGCACAGAACGCGACTTAGGCAAAGACCCCATAGAGATTGATGTTATCCCAATGGGTTTCAATGCTACCGACATAACCCTCCAAAACGCCATTGATAACGCTATAGCCACACGCCATGATGGATTAGTTATCTCTTCTGCTGACCGCGACAAAGGGCTACGGAATCTCTTTATCGGTGAGGCATGGAGGAGGTTAGGCAATGAGACGTAAGCGGCTGAACTCTATACCAAGAATCTGTCAGGGTGAAGTTCACTTGTTCGTATGGGAAAGTGTTGATGATGAACCGCCACCCGATAGACTCCCTGACGGTCACGTATGCGCCTGTGGACTAGCAATGGTCAATGGTGACGAGATAGCCTACATCCAAACGGTGCCTACAGCGTTCATAGAAGCCTTTGCGGGGGAGTGCGAGTGAAGTTACGGATGAAGAAAGAACAACCAATGGAAGAAACAGCAGTTCAATTGGTTAAAATGACCTCACTTGAGAAGATGATTGCAAAGGCAAGAAAAGTAAATCTCGAAGCAATCAAGACTATGCGGGAACTCCATTGGAAGTAGGTAAGGGATGAAGTACCTATTCAAGTGTAAGGAATGTAACAAGGTTTATGAGGCGGCATACCCCCCATTCTCGCCACCTAAATCATTTTTATGTATTCCATGCGGAACGGTATGTGTCATGGTATTCTCAAAGCCAATGGTTCGGTACAACGCATCAGGGTTCACAAGTCAAAAGGCGGGGGTTAATTGACTAAACCAACAGATATTCAGGGGATGATTGACTACTACGGTTCTCATAGGCGTGAAGCCATTGAGGACTTGTTTGTTATCCTCCCCATTGACAGTTCTAAGGGGTTTATTCCATTCCGCTATACTGCGTCACAAGAGCGTTATTGGAATATGCAACGTCAGAAGATGGTGATTGCAAAGGCTCGTCGAGTGAAGATGTCAGCAATTGTTGAAGCAGATTCTACACAGAGAGCTATGTTTACTCCTAATTGGAATGCCCTTCATGTTGTTCAGAAACCCATTGAAGAAACCCTACCACCGCACGTTAAACGAGTTGAAGCATTCATTAGGTCTACGCAAAGCAAGATGGGTGGCTGGCCTCGCCTTACACGCGATACCTCACAGCATAAGGTCTTTGACTTTGGCGATAGTGAACATGGCGCACGTATTGAGTCCACCATGACATTCGTTGGTTCGGGTTCTAAGGACGTACTACAGGGCGGTGGTTACGACTTCATCCATGCTACAGAGATACCATCCTATGAAGAGGACGAATATCAGTCCATCATTAACGGTCTACAGGGTTCAAGGTTAGCAGTAGTCCGTTGGGAATCACGGCCTGAGAGTATGAGCGACCACTTCTATGACCTGTACCAAGCAGCCAAAGAAGGTCTATCAAACGATATACCGATGTTCGTACCGTTCTATGAGGAAGAGGAATACTACTGGCCCGAAGGTATGCTATGGGATAATGCAGACCCCATATTGGCTAAGGACGGATTCCCCCTAGAGGCAGAAGAACAACTACTCATGGATGTTCATGGCTTGAGTTGGGGCCAGATACGGTATTGGCGCAAGGCATTGGCTGACTCAAAGGGCAACAGGGATATTCGTTCAAGCCAGTTAGCCTACGATGACGTATCTTGCTGGCGTACTGCTGGCTCTCCCGTGGTTCCTGGTTATGTCATGGAATATCTTATGGGGCAAGTTCGGCAGCCATTGCCCAAGGAAATGTATCCTGACGGAGACGATTTGAACGGTATGCTCCGGATGTGGATACGGCCACAACCTGACGAGGCATATGCTATCTACGCTGACCCAGCCGAAGGATATATCCAATCTCATGACACAGCTATAACGATACGAAGAGCTAGAGATTGGGCCTATGTCGGTGAAGTCAGAGGGAAGATTAGCCCTGAAGATACAGGTAGACTAATGGTCAAGTTAGGACGCCATCTAAACGATGCTTTACTTGGATGGGAACGTGAACCTCGTAGTGCAGGTATCAGGGCAATCGTCATTGACCAATATCATTATCCCAATATTTATAGGATGATAGAGAACAAGTGGGGTAACTCTGACAAGCTCCCAGGATTACGGGTAGATGGTTCCACCAAAGATGGGATTATAGGGGCAATGGTAGACTTCATGGAAAGTGGAGAGTACCACACCCCTAGTGACATACTCGTAAAGCAATGGTCACAAGTCCAAGAGGGCAATGCCTATAAGAATGACAAGGAAAAGCATCAGTACAACACGGCTATCCTTGATATGGTGATGGCAGATGCAGGGTGTTTTCAAATGCGTGAACAAGCAAGAAGGTTGATAGCACGTGCGGCACCGAGAAGGAAACGTTCTTCCCAGGTACCCGCGATGTTAAAGGGGTAAGGAATGACACAGCGAAGTTATAGCGACCCTATCCTGAACAGATTCCCTGAGGCTGTTAAGATATACAGCCCTATGCACAAAGGGATGGCAAAGTCCTACGAAGCGTTCTTCCAAACGGACAAACTAAAGCAACAGGGTTTTGAGTCCGTAGCTACCTCAGATATACGCTCTACGGTGGACATTGCTGTTCATCTTCTCTCTTCCATAGCCCATATTGACCGCCTGCCTAAGAGTATCCACGACGATGCAGAGCAACAGAAGCGTGATAAGGCAGAACGAGCTGTAAGGGGTTGGTGGAGACAGGTTGAACACAACTATGTGGGCCAAGGCCGTGGAGGCCATCAAAAGGAACTAGCGGCGTGGCTCATCCTTACAGGGTGGGCTGTTCAGTATACGGGGATATTCCCAGGACGTGGCGGTAAGCCAATGCCCGTTGCTGATTTGCTTGACCCGACACGATGCTATCCGTTCTGGGAAGGGCCTTACGGGGAACTTTCTAGCCTGTACTACATCTTTGAACTTTCAGGGGCCGGATTCAAGAGCATGGCGCAAGCACAGGGCATTTCTATACCTAATGCAGGGATAGATGACGACGCCGTTGTGTCTATCATGGACTTCTGGCAGGAAAAGTATAACAAGCGAGACGACGACCAACCTGATGTACTCAATACACTGTATTACGCAGAGGGCAAGGGTGAAAGCAACTCTCAATCATCTGCTGCAAACTGGTCATCCCTCAGAGAGACAGAGAACTTCTCTCCGAACTCTAGCGATGTAGGTAGTGAGAACGGGTTTGAAAATCTACCCTTCAGGATATACCGTCCAAGTGGAACACCAATCGTATCTTCCTACGAGACAAACGCTTCTAAGGTGCTTGAACTCACAGCCGGTGGAATGATTGGCCCAATGCTCAAGGAGTGGGCAGACCGCAACAGGTGGGAATCCATTCTACGCGAAGAGATACGACAAGTCATGGTGGACAATGCCACTAAGGTCATTATATCTCCTGGGGCAAATGCCAACATGGAAGATGATGAGCGTGGCGAGATAAATCAACTCGATTCAGAAACAACAATGGGCCGTCCGTTCCCAAGGCAAGTAGAGGTTCAATCATCTATTAATTGGATAGTCAATGAGATTGACCGCCGTTCACAGAAACTAGGCATCCTGAACGAAGTAGTGGGTATGACAGACCGTCAATTCAGTGGTGTTGCCCTAAAGGCTGTTCAAGAGGGCGGTAAGGTTCACCTTGTCCCTCATGTAAGCCATATGCAAACACTCTACGGAAACTCAGGCAAGATATTCCTTGACGAGTTCAAGCGACGTTTCGCCGACTCAAAGAACAGCACCATACGGGTACAGGGTAATGACGTGCGCTATGGCTTCTTTGACGAGGACTTTTCTGTTGAAGGTGTTCCTGACAGCACCTATATGGAATCAGAACTCAGACTGTCTATGCCTACAGATGACATGATGACAGCTAATATTTTCCGAGCATACAATCCTAATGCAAAACTCTCACTATCGTATCTACGTGAGCATGTTGCAGGGATACAGGACTTGGGTTACGAGCGTGAACAACTAGCCGCTGACAACATTGAACAGAACCCCATGTATACCAATGAAGCAGTAGCAAGTAAATTCTTTGAACTCGCTAGAGCAGCAGAAGCAAATGGCGATATAGAGTCTGCTACCATTAAAGCGTTCGTTGGTACGCAGATACTTCAATCCGTCATGCCACAGCAGGGACAGGGTAATCAGCCACGTCAAGGTCAAGGGCCACCCGCTGCTGGCGGAAACATGAGCAATGCTGGTGGGGGTAATCCCGCCCTATCTCCCGATAACATGACCGTTGAACCATCTGCCGTTGCTGCTCCTGCTGGTGACGGTGCTATGGAACAAGCTATCCGTAACGCAGGGGGTAGGTAATGGCAACACCAGAAGAACTTAGTAAGCTATTAGCAGAACTTAAGGCGCAGCAAAAAGAACTCAACGATGAAAAGCGTGGCGTAAAGAGAGTAAATCCCAATAGATTGCAAGGCATGGAAGTTCAACTAGAGTACCTTGCTGGACAAATTGCCGCTGTAGAGGCAGAGATAGCCAAGGTAGAGGCGACTCCTGAATTTAAGCATCTTGAAGAGCTTAAAGCAGAGCAGAGTGTACTGGATGGAATCTCTTTCCGTGATAAAACTCCTGAGCAAAAAGTTAGGACGAAGGAACTCCAAGAAGAAATTAATAGCCTTCGTCCTGCTGTAGTTGAGGAGCCAACTGCACCCACTACGCCTTCACCTGTAGAGGTAGTAACTGAGGCACCCGTTGCAACCCAAGGCCAAGCAACGCCAAGCGGACCTAATATAGGCCCACGTGGGCCATTACCAGAATCCGATATCAATACATTAATTACTTCGGCGGCTCGTCAATGGTATTCTGAGAACTTTGGTATATTACCATCTCAAGTTACTGCTGCCCAAATAGAATCTTTTGATACTCTCGTGGGAAAGGCTTTAGATGATGCAAATGCTTTCCCACGTACCGAAGAGCATATAGCAGCATTCATTAAGGCATTCTTCTTTGGAATTGATAGTCTAGCACCAGGAGAAGAAAACAGCATACTTATAGAAGAACTCTTTAAAACTAAAGCGTTCCAGGAGGCACATGGCCTAGCAACACTTACTTTGATTGAAAACGGGGTTGCTCAAGGGTTACGCCAATTAGATGCTGAGGCGGGCCCATCCTATACAGAAGTCCGTAAGCAGTTACGGGGAGCATTGCAAGCTATTGGCGTTGACCTTTCAAGCGATGAATCGCTGCTATGGTTAGACAATAAAATCAAAAATATAATTCAGCAAACAACTGATGCTGTTCTTGATGATGCGTTCTATACAAATATCATTGATTGGGATGTAGCATGGGACGCAATGGATGAATTTATAACCGCAGAAACTGCGAATGGCAAAGAGGGTGTTATTGATGCTATCGAACAATTCACAGGGACTCCAAGTAATCAGACGTTACTTGATGATTGGTTAGATGCTTCTGACATTGCCTTCAATAACAAACATATTCTTGGAGGACAACTTAGTGAGTTTGAGCGGCTTTGGGCGGTAGCAGATACTGATGAAACATTTGGAGAATTTCTGCAATCTCAAGGAGGGGGTCATTCTCCTCAGATATTAGCTGATGTCCGAACCATATCATCAGGCCAAGATAGTCCAACAGGTAGGAAAGCTGCTTTCCAAAAGGCTGCTAGACGTGCTGGTATTCTTCCAGAGAATCCTACCCAAGCCCAACTATTGGCAGTTAATAATGCTTTTAATCAATTGGAGAATGATTATGCTGATGCCTTATTGACAGACCCATCAACATCATTTGCCACTATGATGAATGAGGCACTAACCACTATACCGCGTCCAGAAGTAACCACAAAGCGTGAGGCATCTCGATTTGGTGTACTACCTCCAGGATTCATGCCTGATATGGCGTTCAAAGAAGCGGTTGATAGGCTTGAGGATAGGGTGGGCAAGGAAGATTTTGCTACCCTAGCTGATGGCATTCGAAGTCGTAAAAAGGAAATTGAGGGATTGCAGACAGAATTAGAAGGCTTTACCGGTGACGATGTGAATGCTTCAGAGATTCAGGCAGAGATAGACACATTGCAAGCACAGACTGACAAGATGATTTCTCAAACACAGGAAAAGGCAGGCGATATTACAATAGCCACACAGCTTATGAATAACCCTCAACTTGCACAGGCGTTCGCTTCAGGCAGTGAGGAATCTCTGCGATTTACTGCTGGTCAACTCGGGTTATCGAAAGAAGAGGCTGGTCAACTTGTGACATCGCAGGGACGACAGGGACTTGTTGATACAAGTAAGGGCGTAGCAGGCATTAATATACCCTCATTTGCAGCAGACCCTGAAGTTGTAGCTGCAAGTAAGGCTGAAAGGGATGCAGCCTTAGCTATACAGCAAAAGAATACGGTATTCACTGATAGCCTTTCTCCTGCAGGAAGAGCCGCTAAGAATGCTCAGACTGCGCTAGAAGCTTCAAAAGACTTCGACCCAACCACTACAGGGTCAACATCATTTGAAGCCAACACTGACATAGAATCGACAGGCCCTATTCCCGAAACATCAGTGGCACCGTTGGCACCCGTTAAGACTCCTGAAGAGATTGCTGCTGAGGAAGAGGCTAAGAGAATAAAGATTGCAAACTCTGCTCCTAGAGGAACAGGAAGGACAGTAAGGTAATGAGTAAACTTTCAGAGTTTTCAAGTAAATCATCCGTCTCTCAGCCTCTTATACCAGATGTTCCACTGGAGGTAGGTAAGGTGGATGAGGAGCAAGAGGATGGCGGTGGGTCTATCGCTAGTAGGGCGATAAGCCAACTTGGTAGAGGTGCTAGCACGGCTATTAGTGCTGTTCCTGGACTTGAGTTTACATTAGGTAAATTACAGAGTTTTAGTGAGACCGCTGCCGGTATTGGCGTATCAGAACTTAAGGCAAGACAAGATATATTCCAAGAAGAAGGCTTTGGTTCAGGAACAAAAGAATCACTTCTTTCGCTCTTTGGTGCTAGTGATAATGTCAAGGGAAGAACCCGAGAACTTCTTAGCTTAGAGGAAGGCGATAGTATCCGTGACCACTTCACTAAGGCTAGAGAATGGCAACAAAACAGGGACTCAGCCTTCTTTGGAGAAAAGTTTCTATCAGAAGTTTTATTTGACCCACTTACATGGATACCCCCTATTGGTGCAGCAAAGCTAGGATTGCGTGTAGCTGGTGCTGTAAGGCGGGGTGGTACGCTTGCTGAGAGGGCTAAAGGTGTCCGACGCGCAATACCTACTCCCCCTAAACCACCGAAGCAGTCATTAGCACTTGCAAACATTCCAGATAAGGCTGTCATTGCAGCGGAAGGTTATACTGATAATAAGCTGCGTCGGCTTGCTGTTAGTCTAGGAAAGCGTGGCCCTGGCGGTGTCCCTCTTATCCGTAAGGCACTTACATTATTGAATCCTGCTGGGGTAGTGGATGCCGCCAAAAGGGGCGACCTAGCTGCACGTAACACTATTGATTATATGCGTACCCTTGAGTTCACAGATAATGTCATTCAGATGGATATAGCGCATCTACGCGGATTAGGGAATCCATTTAGTACAACCATTATTGAAGGCAATCTTATGGTTAATGTAAAACTAACCAATGGTGCTGCTACTCAGGTGCCCATACAGAAGGTTTTTGAGTTCCCCCAAGAATACGCTCTTACGAAGGCAGAAAAAGCCGTAGTAGATGAAGCAGACCGTTTACTAGAGGGATATAAACAGTTTGCGCTCAAGGAAGGCGTTCCTCTTAATGAGGTGAATCTTATGGAAGGACAGCATTATTTCCCACGGTTTGTCGAGGCACTAAAGGAAGTCGAATTGCAACGTGGTGCGGCACAAGGCAGAAGGGTGGGTGTCATACCTACCATTTTCAAGACCCGTCTCCACGATGATATTGAGGAAGCTATCCAGAATCAAGTTAAATACTTCGGTGCTAGGTCTAAGTCGCCAATAGCAGATATGCTTGGCACATATATGAATAGTATTGGAAAGTCAGTAGCGGATAAACGCTATGTCGACACAATGAACCCATTGGGTTCCACCCTAGCTGAAAGAATAGCAAAGAGCCCAGAGGGAAGAAGTGCAACTAAACAAGTCATTGATACAACAACACTGGTAAGGCATGCAAAGGTGGCATCTCTTCAGGTTAATGATGCACTCAATGGGAGAAAATTTGGTGTTGCAACTATTGCTGCAATGCGTCGTTTTAATTCTCCACTAGCCGATAAGTTCGAGGCTGCTACAAAGTTGACACGAAAAGCCGAGCGAAATGCCGCCCTTGAGAAACTACGTCCAGTTACAACGTACCTTAATGAAAGTGCCCGACTGGCTCAATCAGAAGCCAAGGCGGCGAAGCGAATTATTGCTACACAGTTAAGGAATCCTGTTAATCTTGCTCCGATGCCACAGCCAGCATTCTCAAGTAGATTGTTCCTAAGAGAAGATGTCCAAGCTGTAGTACCATTTCTATCTACTCCAAGAGATACATTGGGTACTGCGGGTAGTGCCGTTCTTGAAGCTATTACGAATGTCTCTGCTCTCTCACGTACAGCGCAACTAACCTTTGACTTTGGTGCATCTATGCTACAGGGGGCAATGGTGCTTACTAACTCACCCATATCATGGTCGAAGGGTGTCATTAAATCCCTGCATGCTTTCGCCGACCCTGCAACCCGATTTCGCTATCTTGAGCAGGAGAGTGTCCGCAAGGTGGCAAGTATCTATCAAGGACGTCTACATATCGGTAGCACTGAAATGACAGAGGCATTACGCCCTGGCGGCTTCGCTGATAGAGTGCTCAATAAGATACCAGTAGCAGGCAAACCAGTAGCGAATCTTGCGGAGAGATTCCAAGCCTCATTCGAGACTTTCTTTGACGTAGCTAGATTTGAGATGGGAAAAGCATTCGTTCCTGCAATAGAGGCGGGACGTATTACAGCAGATGAAGTAGCTAATCATATAAACAAGATGACCGGCGTTATCTCTTCTCGCGCCTTGGGTGTCTCGGCAACACAGCGACAGATTGAGGCAGCAGCAATATCCCTTGCCCCTCGTTGGTTCCGTGCTACCACAGCGATATTCGCTGACTCATTCCAAGGGGGATTTCGTGGTAAGCAAGCCCGTCTGTCTCTTGCAACATTCTTCGGCGGTACAGTGGCGGCCTACGCAGGAATAGCCACTGCCCTTGGACAAGAAGTGAAACTCGACCCACGACCTACATCTGAGGGTGGTGATGGTGGTCAGTTTATGACTGTTGTAATTGGTGGGCAGCATATTGGATTAGGTGGGAAGCCATTCTCAATGGCCCGTACTCTTGTCAAGATGGCATCTGACCCTGAGAACGATGAGATATATGCACGAGATTGGGTACGCGCGCAGTCTGCACCAGTTACTTCGGGTCTTTGGGATATACTAAGCGGTTCTACATTTCTTGGTGAGCCAGTTAAAACGCCAGGGCAAATATTCCAACAAGATATAGCGGGGCGTTTAATGCCGTTCTATGCCGAGGCTGCGATGAATGATGACCCACGTCCTGGTATTGTCGGTATAGCAGCAGAATTTACAGGGTTGCGTTCGTGGCCTACACAAGCCACCGAAGTCCGAACAGAATTACGTGATGAAATGGCAGCAAAGTTTCCATTGGCACGACTAACATCAGACCAAATACGCTATATGGAGCGTGAGGGTATTGAGGAACCTAATTGGGATACCCTCTCCATTGCACAGAAACGGCTCATAGCCAGCGGGGAGATTGAAAGTATACCTGCCCACCAGCTTAAGTCATTAGAGAAGTGGGATGAGCGAATTAAGGAGAGGGGTCAGGATAAGCCTGCCAATGCTGCACGGAATGAATTCTTTAGTGAGGCTAACGATGTAAAGACGTTCTGGGAAGATGAATCCCAAAAGAGACAAGCGGGAGTAGATGCAGGGGAGTTATCTCCAAGAGACTTCCTTGAGAGTATGCGTGGCGTTAATGCCGCGTATGGGAATTGGATTGACCGTGTATACAATGAAACTGGGCCACATGCTGAGGCTCTTGCTGAACTTCGTAAGTTTCAAGCCGATGATAAGTTTATACCGGCAGAGGATATAGCCAGAGACAGATACATCAAAGAAATAGTAGCGAATGACGACTTAGTGACTGAGTTTGGGCAATATGACTTTGATGAGGCAGAGAGACTTGAAGAGGATATGCGTATCCGTTTTGGCGATGAAGTTATTGATTCTGTCCAAGAGAGTTTTCGCAATAACAAGGAGACTCCCCCACTATGGACGCGATGGCTTAAGGATAGAGATACTCTGAGACCCTACTGGGATTTAACGAATACGTATCTTCGCTTACATCCCGCAGCGCGTTCGATTGCAGGGGCATTGGACAGAGCAACGGCACGTAGGGACTTTGCAATGATAGAGCGATTGAAGAAGCAACCGCTATTCCGTCGTATGGAACGTGATTTAAGAGCGCAACGACTTCAACTTCGTAAGTTCAGCCCACGAGTTGATGCCGCACTTTTATTCTGGGGATATGCATCTCGGCCACAATCTACCCAAGCTATGAGTCTAGTTAGGGGTGACTAACTAATGGAAGTACGCTGTCCGAACTGTAACCATGTCCTCACTAAGGCCAACCTTGGCCCTGGTAGTAGCGTTGAGAGCTACTGCAAGAAATGCAAGCTAGAGATAACGGTACAGCGTAGGGGTTTGACAACAGTAGGGAATTGACTCTACTATAAAAGCACAACTGAATAGCTAGGTCTCTTGCAGACCGCTTTAAGAAACCCTTAACGGGTTCCTTGGGCGGTCTTTTCTTTTGCCTAGCAGCAACGGTTGAAACCGAAAGACCCGTCAGCACCGGCAAGTCCGGGGAAGCACGGCGGGGGAACTAGAGGAAGAAATGGAAGACCAGACAATAGTGGATGGAGCAGCAGACGGGGAAGTTGCGACAGCAGCACCGGAAGTAGCGGCACCAACAACCACAGAGTTACAGACACAGATAGCCAATCTCATCTCGAACAACAGCAGAACTACCAACGAACTCAGGGAAGAACTCAAGCAAGAACGTGAGATAAACGCCCTCGTAACAAAGCATGGAGATGACTCAGACGAAGTAAGGGACTACCGCGCAAAGCAGAAGGTACAAGGTGAAATCACCAAGGCCAATCTGAATGCCGCTGAGTGGCAAATGCGAGTAGAACACCCGGACGTACCTAAGTCAGTCTATGAGGGACTAACGAGCTCTATGGAAATGGAACTCGCAGCGTTCAAGTATGAGGCTCAGAACAAGGCACCTGTTGCCACGAGAGAACCAGTTGCCCCAGGTGTTGTCACCGCAGGGAACAAAGGCGGTGCATCACTAGCACTAGGAACATCAAGAGAAATCGAAGCAGCTTATTCAAAAGACCCCGGCGACCCTGTTATCAAGGAAGCCTATAGGGCAGACAGGAAGAAACGGGGTATCTAGGTAGGTTGCTAACACAAGGAGAATAGTATGGCCGATACATTAACGTCAAGCCTGCAAGATACGATTAGCACGGTTATTTCAGAGGCTCGATTTACCGAGCAAGTCAAGGAAGTCATCAGCGGAGTATGTTGGAAGATTACCAAGCCCATGCACGATGGGTCTACGGTCAACCTGCCTTACTTCGATAACGTCACGGCGTACAACCTCACTGAGGGAATTGACATGGTTAATCCTCAGTCAATGGTGGACACCAACATCGCCTTCACTCCTGGTGAGGTTGGCGCACAAATTGTCTTGAGCGACAAGTTGGTACGAGACAACAACGAAGACATCCTCCGCGCCGCTGGCGTAATCCTTGGTAACGCAATGGTATCCAAGCGCGAAAAGGATTTGGCCCTTCAGTTCGTTGACTCTACATCTGACACAGGTGGCACCGGCACAGCCCTGACACTGGGCATGGTCGCTGCTGCACGGGCAACCCTCGCTGGATTCACTGGCGCAGGTGGCCCCGCCCCCATGCCTTACGGCGTGATTCATCACCCTTACGCGCTGCTCGACTTGGTTGACGTGCTTACGCCCACAGTGGCTGGTGGCACCACACCTCTTCCCGCAGTTGGTTCAGGTATCTCAGAGGAAACTTTGAGGAACTACACCATTGGGCGCGTGTTCGGCATGCCGGTCTTGGAGTCTGCCAACATCGCCATTGATGGCACTCCTGACGTACAGGGCGTCGTCATGTCAATGGGTACAGGTGGTGGTCTGGTCTTGGCAACGGCTAAGGATTGGGATGTCTCCCCTGAGCGAGACGAGTCCCTACGAGCCACAGAGTTGAACATTGTCGCAGAGTACGCAGTTGGTGAATACCACGCTGGGTGGCTGGTTGGACTTCTGAATGATGGTACCGCTCCGGCGTAGGTCTGTAACAAAGCGAACGTGCGTCTCGTAACCGACGCATAAGAAATAAAAAAGGTTGGGAGAAATAACATGGGATTTCCAGGATTCGTTTCACTGAATTATGGTGACGAGTTAGTCACCTCTACTACAGAAGACCTCGGCGTCACCATTGGGACTAAAGGCATCATGGAGGATGGAAGGGTATTTATATACGCCTTGGCGGGTGCAGATACGATTACCGCAGGGTTGCTTGCCCAAGACCCCCTTCCCATCGGCAATCACGATATGGACTTGGTGACTGCGGCTACGGCTGTAGGAGCCACCTCTATTGCGATAACCCTTGGTGCAACGGCTGCTACAGCCGACCAGTACAAGGGTGGAACAGTCTACGTCAATGATGGCCCTGGCGAGGGTCAGCACTTCCGCATTGGTGCCCATCCTGCCGTTGCTTCTAGCGGTGTCTTTACTGTGCCGCTAGAGGGTCGTCAGACGGTAAGGACAGCCCTGACCGCTGCTTCCCTCTGTGGTATCAAGGCTAATCCCTACAACGGGGTACTCCTCTACAACACCACCCCTGACGGGATACCCGTTGGCTTCGCTCCGACAGACCTAGCGGCGTCAACATATTTCTGGCTTCAGACATGGGGCGATGGAACGGCCTTGGTGAACGGTACGGTTGTGATTGGAAAGTACGTAACTCCTGGTCTAACCATCTCGGGTTCCGTGGACACGCACATTGCGGGGGGTGACGCCTCTATGAACGTCGCCTTGGTCAAAGGCCCGATTTCCGTGGACACGGACTACCAGCACGTGTTTATCACAATCGGTAGCTAGTTAGGAGAAACCATGACAACCCAAGCGAGTGAGAACATGGGTAGTCGGGGGGGCCTCGGGGTCAAGATAACCGGAGGCCTCCCCACACAGCGTTACTTCACCCCAGCAGGTGAGGAAATCTTCGCCGTACCGTCCATGCGAGAGTTCCAACAGAAGGATGAGAACGGCAAGATAGTTCGTTCAGGAACCCGAGATGGCAACTTGGACAAGGGATGGACAATGACCATGCCTGAAGTCCTAAAGTTCAAATGCCCATGCAAGCAATTCCACGACACCCAAGAGGCCGTGGATGTTTGCGTTTCAAAGAGGGCCATTGAATCAGCCAAGTGGGAGACTAGGGCACAAAAAGAAATCAATGCCACTTCCTCGGCCTCTGAGACACGTATAGATGACCTTGAGAAGGACGTTAAGGGCATGAGTGAAGGCATAGAAGCAATCAAGAAAGCATTGGGGATTGAATAATGGGTAAGCACTTTAATGAAAACCTCAAGCCGTTCAACTTTCCGTTTCGGCGGGTAGTGGTGGGTAAGCCTATAGAGGCAAAGGTGGAAGAGCCTGTTGAGAAGGTTCGTATTCCTTACGTCAAGGATTCCGACAAGAAGGATAAGTAATGGGTGATATACGGATTGACCGAGCTAACGAGAACAGAGGGATGCTCATGCTTCCTATGGGGTTTTCTCGGAAGCATCCGAACATCCTTATTCCTTTGCACGGAGTAGAGAACGCTGAACTTCACAACATGATATTGGCAGAGTGTGAGAAGCAAGGGCTTAGTGAGCATGATGCGAACATTGTTGTAGAGTCAGCGGAAAAAGAATACGAGAACAGAATGAAAACCGCTGAAGCATCAAGGGAACTCCGTATGCGAATACGTGAGATACAGCGTTACCCCAAGCTAAAGAACGGTGGTTTGAAGCCTGTGGTCAAGGGCAAATACAAGCTAATCTAACGAAATAACCCCAAGGAGAGCGAAAGATGGGAGTAAATTCACGGTCACCGGTAGTCGGTGCGCAATTTGCACTAGCCGTATCAACTGATGTAATCACCCTCACTGTACCTAACCCTGCAAGGGTTGCAGAGATGTACGTGCGTTCTAACTCCGTAGTGTTCACCAGGGACGGAACTGACCCTACCAGTACCAAGGGCATACAGGCAAACTCAGGCGACATCATTGTATTGAATTCAAGGGATGAAGTAGTTAAGTTTAAGGTCATTCGTGCTTCTGCCGATGCCACCTTAGACGTAGAGTACTTCACCGACGTGAGTTCATAATGACGATGGGAAAAGGCCCGGTAATACGAACTACCGTTAATGCTGACGGTTCCATTGCTCTAGCGAAACTTGCTGACGGCACAGACGGCGAGTTAATCACTTGGGACGCTAACGGGGTCATAGCCGCAGTTGCGGTAGGTACAGCGACCCATGTCCTCACCTCTAACGGAGTAGGCGTTGCACCCACATTTCAAGCGGCATCAGCGGGGGGTATATCCACTACGCTAACTGATGGGAATATATTGGTAGGTAACGGCTCAAACGTAGCAACGAGTGTGACCCCCACTGGCGATGTAGATGTAACTAACGCAGGGCTATTTAGTATTTCTAGCGGTGTCATCATTGACGACGATGTGAAGTCCGATGCCGCCATTGCTATTTCTAAGACCGCGTTAGTAGCTGGAACGAACATCACGTTGTCAACGAACACCTTGGCTGTCGATGACGCCTTCTTGAAGAACGATGCCGACGACACAACCACTGGGATAATTACCTCAGGGGGGCTAGTACTTTCAGAAGCCTCCAGTGTAAGCATTGGTACACCGCTTCTCCCTACAACAGACCACACCCACTCAGGTATGTCTGCGGAAATGCTCGCTGGTGGGGCCATTGGGGCGCAAGACCTTGTATGTATCCACACCGTCACGCAAGAGGTAGTGGTAGCCGATGCGAGTGCAGTAGGCACGGCGAGAGCGATAGGCATTGCCCCAGCAGCTATCAGCGACACAGCCACAGGGACTGTTCTATTGCAGGGGTTCATCAGAGATGATACGTGGGCTTGGACGACAGGTGGTGCGCTTTATCTATCAGAGACAGCGGGTGACCTTACGCAGACCGCCCCAACAACCTCTGGTGCATTTGTTCAGGTCGTTGGCATAGCCTTGTCGCCAGACGTTGCGTACATCAATCCATCACTCGATATAATTGAACACGCATAGGGGTAGCTAATGGCGAATGAAATTGAAAAGTACAATCTCCTTGCACTGTCAGATATCGAAAAGATAAACGGCTTTGCCGATAGCGACATCGAGAAGCTCAACGGCTTTGAGTTCTCTGCATTGCCTGACAAAGGAATATTTGGGTATGGAGGAACTTACTCCGACATGTCCATGACCAACCTAGTCAGCAATTCTGGCGTAGTAGCTACTGATGTCACTGGAGTTGGTACAGCCCGCCAATTACTTGCTGCATGCGAGTATGGAACTGGTAACGCTATATTTGGATATGGCGGTGCCTATGTATCCATGACAAATCTAGTGAATACATCTGGGGTCGTTGCTACTGATACTACGGGAGTAGGCACAGCGCGTAACGGCCTTGCAGCTTGCGCCTATGGGACTGACAAAGGAATATTTGGATATGGCACTAGTGACCCGACAAACCTAGTAAGTAACACTGGCGTAGTTGCTAGTGATGTCACTGGAGTTGGTACAGGTCGCCAAGTACTTGCTGCGTGTGAGTATGGAACTGACAAAGGGATATTTGGATATGGGTATGAGTCTGGCGCACAATCAATGACAAACAAGGTTAGTAATTCTGGCGTTGTAGCCACCGACACAACTGGAGTAGGTACGGATAGACACTACCTTGCCGCTTGTTCCTACGGAACTGATAAGGGAGTATTCGGATATGGCACTGGCCCACAATCAATGACAAACCTCGTTAGCAACACGGGTGTTGTTGCCACTGATACTACTGGCGTGGGTACAGCGCGGGGCAACCTCGCAGCATGTGAGTATGGAGTCGACAAAGGAATATTTGGGTATGGCGTTGCTGGTGCCTATGTATCCATGACAAACCTGGTTAGCAACTCGGGTGTTGTTGCCACTGATACTACTGGCGTTGGTACAGCGCGTAACAGACTTGCAGCAGCAGGATATTAAAAGGAGAATACAATGCCAGATGAATACCCAGCCCTCACAGAAGCGGAAATTGCTGCGAATAAAGTGCTTGCTCAAAATGCAACTCATCATGCCTCATGGCAGTGGAACGAGGCAGCAGTTTCCTATATCCCTCCCATCGCCTATCCTAGTGACGGACTTCCCTATCTGTGGGATGAAGCCACGACTGCGTGGGTACCATTCCCAGGGTTCCCAAGGAGTTAGAGAATGCCATCAAAACTGAATACAGAATTTAACTATAAATATCAGGTGATGGGGTCTACCCCTTGGGAGAGAATAAAGATACTCAAGGGGTTTCTTGAAGGACGGGTTCGTGCCATTGCGTTGGAGGAAGTCGCTCATCTCAAGCATGACGCATTGCTTGCAGAGATGGCCTTCTTAAAAAAGAATGGTGCGCCCGAGCATGAACAGATGCGGTTACAAGCAGAGATTGTGGAGTCTATATCGCATATGGTCGTAGTCGATGAGGCATACGAATTAAACCATCAGGAGATTGAGACACTTAACGGGCTAATAGCCGAGTGTTATGAGATGGCAGAGCCTACACGCATCGAGGGCTTTAGCGATGAGGAGATGTTCGAGGCCAACGCCGAACATGAATTCGCCATCCAGACGTTGCGGGAGATGCAGTCAGAGATAATAGCTAACGGCAGACCGCTACCAGCGACAGTGCTGCACGCGATGGCTAGTCCACACGTACTAGCTACTGCCTTGCAGTCTGGCTTGCTACCAGCAGACGCGATACCATTGTTAACGGGCAACGCACCGATATTCGCGGTAGAAGAAATGGCAGCCATAAAAACATCACAGAAGGAGATGCTCATGCTAGACGCAGAGGAACAGACCATTGTAGATGCCCCTGAAGAGATAGAGGCAGAGGTTGTTGAGGGCGACGACGATGACGAAGGGGACGAGTAATGCCGAAAGTTAAGGGAAAGAAGTACCCATATACCGTGAAGGGTAAGGCTGCCGCAATGGCGGCAAAGAAGAAGGGTAAGTAAATCATGCCAGAACTAGCAACCCGAACAAGCATAATTGTTGATGCCGCCAGGAAAAGCGGGTTGCTGGCCCGTGAAGGCAAGGCTACGGCTGGAGCCGCTGGCACTATAGCCGATACAGAGTACCTCGTCCATGCAACGGACAACGACTTGAAAGGCTATGAGGTCTATATCCACACGGGCACTGGTATAGACCAAGACCCCCGTAGGGCGTCGGCTAGTACCTCTAGTAGCAGCCTTATGACTGTTACCCCGAACTTCGACGTTACTCCAGACAATACGTCGGAGTACCTCGTATTCTCCCCTAGCCCAGTGTTCGTGAGCCGTTTCATCAAAGATGGAATAGATGCGGCTATTCGCCGTATCCGTAAGCGGTTCCTTTTGAGCAAGACCAACATGGAATACGTGGCTCAAGACCTATTGTGGGGATACGGTTCCATGCAGCGGTGGACTGCTGGGGCATCCGCCGCTCCTGACGGCATCACACTTGCAGGTACGGGCGCAGCAGTAGCGCGGTCTACTATTATTCCAAACCAACTGAAGTACTCGGCGCAGCTTACCTCTAATGGAACTGCGTCTGCCTCACTGAGCCGAAGCGTGACCCAGTACGCCCAATACAATGAGATGACTGCGAGTTTCTATGGTTGGATACGCTCCGATACCGCTAGTCGTGTGACTCTTTCGGTAACGGACGGGGTTACTACAAAGACCTCTGATGCTCTTGTTCCTACCAACACATGGTATGAGATAGGGCCAGGGAAGGACATCAATCTTGATGCACTGAACATCAGTGCCAATCCGACGGAGCTTACCGCGTCATTGAACATCTCGTCAGGTGGGGCAGTGGTAGCGATAGCGTCAGACTTACGGCTTATCTTGAATGGTAGGAGTTTTCAGCGGTATGAGCTTCCAGCGACGAACGGCTATGGGTCTGAGCTAACATCGTTCCAGTGGATACACTCCATACTGGTTGAGGACTTTGCTGGGTCATGGACATGGAATAAGGAACTCTCCATTTCCCCGAAGCACATCAAGGTTGTGGATGAGGAGGGGACGCGGTTCCTGTACATCCTTCGTACCGACTTTACTGGATTTGCGGGAAGACGGTTGCTTATCATGGGGCAGGAAGGGCCAGCCCTCATCACATCCAACGCAGGAACAACATCGGTGGACTCTGAATATCTGAGTAGCTATGCTGCTTGGTATACGTTACGGAGTCTGCCAGAGAAGACAACAGCGCAAAGAGAAACGATGAATGAACTCCGTAACGAGTGGGAATCCATAGACCGCCTCATCAGAGCCAAGCCCAAGGGTGGCTCCATTCCAGTAGAAAAGACATAGGCGGGTAATATGCCAAACCATATGTCCTTGAATGGCCTCAACTATGTTCTTGTACCAGACGGCCAGGGTAACCATATACGTGAGGCTCGCATCGAACCTTTCGGTACAGTTGTACCAAGAGAGGGCGTTCAGCGTGTAGGGAACATCATCCCGTGGAACCAGTTCAACCTTCCTGCTGCTACCAATGGGTTCGGATTGCCGAAGGTATTGGCGAGGGATATAGATAACCCTGAGAAGCTGAAGCGTTCCAAGGTTAGCAAGCTGGATACACGGTTTGTGCCGACAACGCTTGGCCGCCTCAACGCAGCAAGCACAGGGTTTTCAGTATCATTGGTTACAGTAGACAGGATTACCACGAGCTTCGAGCATGGTGGTGAACTCTATGCGGTATGGGATACTTTCTATGACAGTGACCCAGACGCCACAAGGATGTACATAACCGACTACACAGGCTCCAGCACCACATGGACAAATCAAGCGATTGTTGAAGACGCGAATGTAAACCCCGTTAGTGGCGGGGACACTTCCTATTTGCCAACAGGTTATAGCAGAATTGTTGTTGATACCACAGTAGAGGGCAACGAAGTGATAGGACTCATTGCTGGTGGTGTAAACGTAAATGGTAATGACCTTGATATGTATCACAAATCCACGCCTGCAACTGGTAACTGGACAATAGCAACAACGAACATAACCACCACCCTATCAACAGTGGCTAGTGGCGGTGGGATGACTCGCGGCAGTGATGTAGACGCTGGACGGGTGGAATACGTTCCTGGGTTCGGGTCAGTTGTGATTGCATGGGAACAGGGTACTAAAAGTCTTGGAATATGGAAGTCTACTAATCTTGGGGTTGTATGGACGGTATTAGCATCGGCTGATGCTAGTGCTCCAAATGGTATCCACGGTTCTGCTGTGTACTATGACTTGAACGGTGATGTCGCCCCTGTGTTTACGGTGGACGATGCAGTATATGCGATTGATACATCGGCGGGTGTCCTTCATAAACTGGTGACCCTCCCAACAAGTGCAAACAATGGGAAGATATGTCAGGTCTGGGCTAACCCCTATAACAATGGGAAAGATAGCCTGTACATCAGCCTTGCCACAGGAGAGATTATTGAGTACACCTACTCCAGCAGTGGGAGTACGACTAAAATCCTCAACTTCAACCTCTTCGGAGCGATGGACGCCGATATGTCCGGATATGGAACCTACGCAGTAAGCAGCAACGATTTCCTCATCTTTGCTTACGGTGGTCATGCGGCAGGGAAGAAGGCATGGATAGGGGCATACAGTGGACAGGGAAGCGTCGGCGATGACCGTAGCGCAGGGTTCCACCATATCTTCCAGAACGATACGGCAAACAGGAAGATAGATTGGATGGCCCTCTCAGCAGCCGATGATGGGAATATGCGTCTCCATTTCCAAGAACGCACTGGGACATTGACCAGTGCGCAGCACTTCATCCTTAATCCGTTATCTCACCCTGATAGTGGGGATACCATCAACTATGCTGCCAGTGGTGTACAGGATAGGCCGCGTCTTGACATGGGATTCCCCTTCGACAACGCAGCCTTCTATGAGGTTGGCCTTGAGGCGGATGACCTCAGTGCAGATACATCAGGGGAGTACATCAACCTCGACTACGGGGTTAATGCAGCTACTCCATCCACTGACATAGGCAACGTCCTGAGTGGGACGAGGAGGCTTCAGATTGCGTCTGGTGCTGGCGTTGAGGGCAGAGAGATACAGATACGTGAGAACTACGCCAGGGCTAGCACGACGACATCGACACCCAAGGGCTATGACATAGAGATTACCTACAAGAAGAAGATAAGCAAGGCCACCTCTGGAAACGACGAGTCCGATTCCTACCGTAGTTGGTCAATGGAAGTAGATATTATTGCTACAGCAAACCAAGAGAATAGAAGCCCCCAATCAGTCCTTGGTGACCTGTATGAGGCTGAAGGGAACACTATAGGTCAGGCGTTTGTTGTTGCCAACATCGGAACCTCAGCAATCAAGCGATACGTTGATGTAAAGGTTATGGGCTTGCGCCATGCGTTGAGCGGGATTAGCGATGAGACACGCACCCAACCGTCCAAGGTAGGCGTCGTTACTATCCAGTTAGATGAAGTCCCGTAATGGCGGTGGGCGATGAACGATATCGAACGTCAGGAGTACCAGCGCAGAGTAGAAGCGTTGGAAGATACTGTTGTTATTCAAGCAGACTTGTTGGCTGGCTGTAAGTCCAGCGAGGCGCGTGAGCGGTTTCTACTACGGAGCATACGCCTACTGGGCGAGGAAGTTGAACGTCTGGGTGGCGACCCTAACAAGGCAATAGGAA
>ERZ890604.212-NODE-212-length-21787-cov-14.105559_pt1 | contig 21787 bp, 15 predicted proteins | sample MGYA00521097_ERZ890604 | MGnify/ENA primary metagenome ERZ890604 (study PRJEB32303, sample SAMEA104408625) | aquatic metagenome | biome: Brackish water; feature: Chemocline; material: water | place: Baltic Sea | collected 2014-10-26T21:54:00 | depth 120 m ... | reverse complement strand
AGGTGATTCAACTCTTGGAAATGCCCATGCTGCTCGACTAGCATTTGAACTGGGATGTGATGCTGCAAAGACGGTATGGACCGGTGATGCTGAGAGTTTCTCAAAAATATGTCAAGGCGTTCCGATCCCATTATTAGTTGCCGGTGGACCTTCTACTGGTGATTCATTTGCGATTCTAGAAATGATAAGAACTGCATTGGATTGCGGGGCTAGTGGAGTTTGTATGGGCCGGCAAGTATTTTCCCACCCTAAAGTTGAGCAAATAGCAAAAGCGATAGTGTTGTTAGTTCATCAAGACTATTCTGTTGAAGATGCATTGGCGTCGTGTAGCCTTTGAGGTGATATAATGGAAGTTTGGCTGGATAATCGCGATAACCTCGCCGACTTATCTGCTTATAGAATAGATTGTATTGATTGCTTAATTCAACCTATAGAAGGAACTACTAACACTGATTTACCGCTAATTTTCATCGATGGGAAAAGCCTTATTCAATCCGGAAAGGTCATCGGAGAAATAATAAAAATAGATGGTTCGGAAGGTCAAAGTAAGGCTCGCTCTTTGGTTGGCAGTGTAAGTTGGTTATTACTTGAATTTGAAAATTGGTCAATGATTCCGATTGAGAATATTATTGCCGCTTGTGTTGGCAGCCCGACCAAAGTGGCAGCATTACTACGTTCACCGGCTGAAGCACAAGGTGCTGCATTTGCATTAGAAATAGGTGTTGACGCATTGGTGGTTATTCCAGACCAACTGATGATCAATTCGGCAGCAATTGTAAAATCACAACGTGGAGAGATTGTTGAAAAGACTAATATTGTGAAGGATAATGAAGAGATTAAATTACAGCCATTGTTGATCACTAATATTGAATCCGGAGGGTTATCGGATAGATATTGCATTGATTTAACAAGTCTCTTAGAAGTTGGAGAGGGAATGCTAATTGGTTCAAGTTCCTCATGTATGGCATTAGTTCATGGAGAGACCATTGCTTCCGATTATGTACCAATACGACCCTTTAGAGTAAATGCAGGACCACCTCATGCATACATTGTGATGGCAAATAGAACTACAAAATACTTGAGTGAACTAAAGGCTGGTGATGAAGTATTGATTATTTCTAGCTCTGAATACTGCAAATCTGCCACTGTAGGAAGATTGAAAATTGAACGGAGACCAATGTTATTATTCTCACTTAAGAATACAAATGATAAAGAGGCCCAAATATTTACCCAGCAAGCAGAGACTGTCCGTTTGGTCGGTACCGAAAAAGAAAATATAGCCGTAACTGATTTAACCATCGGCCAATATATTCTCGGATGGAGCGACCCTGATGCCCGACATATCGGTGCTGCTGTGCCAAGCCAAGTGGTTGAGAGGTGAGATGAAATGGCAGTAATTGGAAAGGGGCAAGCACATGGCGCTTGTAGTCTTCTTCATGCCGCTGGCTTGGGATACGGGTGCAGTATGGCCCTTGATTTACCAGTTGCAGTACGTCTTTTGGATAAAGAGAGCAAGAGAACTTTATCAGACCCCGATGGATTACTTGAGGCAGTGGTGGATATTTGGATTGCCAATGGGCATTCATTACCAAATGGACTAGAAAAAGGCGATTTACATTGGGCTGTCGCTTCAAAAATTCCACCTAGGCAGGGTTTGAAATCATCTGCAGCGGTTTCTGTCGCCGCTCTTCGAGCATTAATCGACTCAACGAAAATGGAATTGGAAGACAAAGATATTGTCTTGATGTCGGCACAAGCGCAATTAGAAGCAGGTGTATCGATCACTGGTTCAATCGATGATTCTTGGGCTTGCGCAACAAATGGTTGGAAATTAATTGATGTAAATGCTGAAACTATCGAAGAGGGCATACTACTGGAAGGTTCTGGCCCTGTTGCCGCAGATTGGTATGTAATGATTCTATCGCGAGGCGAAAGAGTTTCAAGACCCAATCCTGAGGCTTTCGCTGCCCAACAACAAAATTTTATTCAAGCATTAAATGCGATCCAAGAAGGCCAAGAACTTGTCGCATTAACCTGGAATGGGCGGGCAATGGTTGGTATCATTTCAGACCCAGCTGCCAGAAAAATGACTAATGATGCATTTGTTAATGGCGCAAGGTCATCCGGTATTTCCGGTTCAGGTTCTGCGATTATGGTGATTACTCCTTCTATCAGCAAACCATCATATGAACGATTAAAGAAATTGTTCTCTTCACGGTATCCTGATGTTGAAATTATAGAAACAAGTTTTCTTAACGCTGAAGTTGCCCTAGATGAAACTGAATGAGTAACAAACACATTCTTCAAACATTGTTTGCTGGCTTGGGTGAGTCAAGTATGCAAATGAGCATCGGCCAAGCCATACGTTTGACCCTTTTTGGTACCAGTCATGGTCCAGAAGTAGGCGCAATCGTTGAGGGGATTCCTTCCGGCATTAGTATTGATGAAGATGCAATTCAACAGGCAATGGATAAGCGTAAGCCTGGTGGGAAGTATTCTAGTAAAAGAAAGGAAAGCGATAAAGTAGAAATTTTGAGCGGTGTAGAAGATGGAATCACCAATGGTGAGCCATGTAAAATTAGAATAGCCAATAATGATGCTAAATCAAGCGATTATTCATTTCTGCCTCATCACCCAAGACCTGGTCATCAAGACCTTTTAATGCATATTAAAACGGACGGAAAGGCTGATTTGAGAGGTGGAGGCACCTCAAGTGCTAGATTAACAGCACCAATCGTCGCTGTTGCTGCTATATTGTCGCCTTTACTCAAAGAGATTGGCGTGAGAATAGAGGGGCATGTTTCATCCATTGGCAATATTACTGCCCGTGACATTCAATTATGCCCACAAGATTGGAGCGATGAAAATTGTATAAACATGAGATGTAAAGATCCTATTGCTGCAAAATTAATGACTGAATACCTAACCACTCTAAGAACTGAATTAGATTCGGTTGGAAGTAAAGTAGAACTTTGCATCACTGGATTGCCTCTCGGGTTGGGAGAACCTTGGTTTGATGGGGTTGAACCTGCTCTTGCAAGGGCAATGATGTCGATTCCTGCTGCGAGGGGTGTTGAATTTGGTAGAGGATTCAATGCCGTACAAATGCTCGGTTCACAACATAATGATGCTTGGGGGGGAACTGCGGCAGAGCCTAAACTGAAAGGTGATTCTCCAGACGGTGCAATTGCTGGATTAGCCAGTGGAGCACCTCTAAAAATTAACGTTGCTTTCAAACCGCCATCCAGTATAGCAAAACCACAATTAACTTTGAATCTAGAAACTGGTGAAGAAGAGAATCTTGTGATAAAAGGGAGACATGACCCCGTCATAGGACCACGGGCAGTAGCGGTTGTTGAGGCAATGGCGACTTTCATTTTAACTGATTTAGCATTAAGAGGGGGTTATTTAGATGAATAAGGAATTGATTACAGTTCACAAATTTGGAGGTTCTTGCTTGCGTGATTCTTCTGACCTTGAACGAATTTCACAGGTAATTCAACAAACTGATGGACAAGCAATCATAGTCGTTTCCGCTTTATGGGGGACAACTGATAGATTGCTCAGAGCAGCGCATGAACCTCGATATGCAGGTCGCTTAGTCCATGATTTAGAAGAGCAACACCTTCGTTTTGCACCCGGATTAGCAGACTCAAAGGTAGGTCATTTGTTCAAGTCAGTACTGGCAGGAATTGAAACTTCGTTGGTTGAACTTGCGGTGAATCCGCAAGATAACATCGCAAAGAACCGGTTATTAGCAGCTGGTGAAAGATTGAGTGCCCTAGTAGTGTCGCATTTCCTAAACATGAGAGGAATAGATTCCCACCCGGTCGGGTCAGAGGATATTGGATTAAGATTAAAAGGAAAGGGAATTGCACCTACTGTAGATTTGCAAGCATCAAAATTAAATCTTGACCTTTCTGCTTTGCAAGGAACACCTGTGATTACAGGCTGGTTCGGTCAGGGTGATGATGGTGAGTTGGCATTATTGGGTCGCGGTGGTAGTGATCATACTGCTACTGCGATTGCCAATCTTGTTGATGCAACAAAGGTGATCTTATGGAAAGATGTTGCAGGAGTACTACCTATCAATCCACGTTGGGGGATAGAGACTACAGCCATTCATTATCTTGGATATGGAGAAGCAATGGAACTTTCTAGATTGGATACCCCAGTCATACACCCTGCAACAGTAGAGCCCCTATCATCAGTAGGAATTCCTTTAAAAATAATGCACCTCTATCAAGAAAAAGAATTTTCACAAACAACCATTGGACCTGATATTTATGATGAATATAGGATAAAGGGAATTGGTTGCCTTGCAAGTGTGGCTAGTTTGTCAATAGGGACACTCTCTTTAGAGGCGCAAAATAAAAATTTAGGTCACTTATTGGTTGATTTTTCAAATGAGGATATCTCTTGTTGGAGTTTACACTCACAACCTGGTGAATTGAGATTAATTATATCTCAGCATGACCTTATTAAATCTCAACAAATTGTAGCAAAACATTTCCAATCCCCTACGGTTGAAACATATTCAGCAATTATTTCATTGGTTGGAAACGGAACGGAACAACAGCAAATGGCATTGTTTGAAGAGATTAGCAATAAATGGGACTTCGAATTACTCAGCCAATCACCTCACTCTGTGAGATTACTGGCTAAAGATGAAGATATCAAATCAATATTGGTGGAGATGAGTCAAAATTACAACTTGTGCAATAACCTTCATCAATGAAGATGATTATTCACTCTGTTTTATTCTCTCGGTAATTCTGCAAGTGGGTTGGAAGGTTCAAAGCAAACAATCCACCGACTACTAAGAATACAAATAGTGTTCCAAGTGCAACACCATATACTGAAATCAATTCAACCGATTCTTCCATGCGCATTGCGACATCTTCAGAGAAGATTCCAACGATGAAAGGAAGAATGTTATTTGCGTTTAATACAATCAATGCAAGAACTGTTGCAAGAATTGGATTCAAAATGAGCGAACGGTGGTATTTTCCAACGATCTTCTTTGGATTCATCACATATACTTCATTTGTGCGAATACTTGTATCGAGCATTGAGTATCTGATTACACCATTTGATAATTCGAAATACATTACCAGTAGTACCGCATACACTACCACTAGAACTGATAGCATTGCAGGGTTCTCCGATAATCCAAACACATCATTGGACAATGTGACTTTTGATGAAGCGAAGCGCAATATTGCGAGGATGAATAAAAGATTGCTTGCAATGGAAAAGCGAGCATCTCTCTGGAATGTTCCCCAGAAACCAAGTACTGTCGCTGAAGTAATTACCAACATTTGCATAATAAAGGCGAATCCAAGGCTTCCTGAAATTATATACCAAAGAGAACCTTCTTCTGGTGAAACAATAAATGTAAGAAGTGCAAGAGCGACCAGTATCCCATAAACTCCAATTTGAAGGTTTTGAACCATCTTATCCGGTGGTAAAAATTTCATTTTTGGAACTAGTGGCCCACCTAATAGGCTCTCGATGAATGTTGGAATTTCAACTATTGGAATAGCATCCTTTGGTATTTCAGAACCAATGTTCATTTGACCTGCTGCTTTCTTTCTTGAAGGAGCTGCTGAACGTACAGTCTTTCCATCATACAAGTGTGAAGTATCTCCTATGGGTTTATTAATTGTCATAAAATCACCTCAGAATCCTCTTGCTCCCGCAAGTGCAGTAGATAGTAACATATCTGGTTCCCAATCCATAATATTGACTCCAAGAGAGCTTAATTCGCTGATTAATACATCTCTTTCAGTCTTCATTACTTCGTATCCAGTTCGGTCAAGACGCTTGGCATCAAACTCAAATTCAAGAGAAGATGGCGATAGAACAGTTACGTCGAAGTTCCTTGCTCTAAAGTCACGTAATGCATTAACAATGGTTGGATCATCTTCAAGATTTGACAAGAAGATAATTGGACTACCTTTGTTGATATGCGGCATTATTCGATTTACTACGACTTGTAATGGAATATTACCACCTGCAACTGCACCTGATAACTTGGTTAAGATAACGTATAGTTGCTTCTTTCCAGTATCTCTATCGACACTGACAACTTCATTTCCATATGTAATCACACCAACAGAGTCACGACGGCTCAAGAAAAACTTGGCTAGTGATGCTGCTGCTCTTGTTGAATAAACCAAGGCATTTCTAGAGACAGGTCCCGTTTCTGAAACTGCTCTTGAATCCACGATGATAATAATATCCGATACTGCATCGCGTTCTTTCTCATTGACCATCAGCCTACCAGTACGGGCATATGCTGCCCAATTAATTGATCTAAAGGAGTCACCGTCAAAGTATTCACGAAGTGAATAGAATTCTGAACCTGGACCTGGGTTTCTGATATTTACCGCACCGGTGAAAATCTTCGGAACACGAGACTTGACGAATGTATCGCTAAGGTCTTCCATCTTAGGGAACACAAGGAAATCATTGTAGACATGCAATTCTTTTTCCTTGTGAAATAATCCAAAAGCGTCTTGAATCCTGACAGCCACAGGACCTAGACTATAGAAGCCACGTAGTGGACATTCAACAGTGTATTCAATCATAGTTTCACGGCGTGGACCGAGTTCCATCAAAATGTAATTTGAACCTTTTTTAATTCGCATTACTTCTGGAACTCTATCTTTTACCTCTAAAATCTTGGCTAATGAAGAGTGGTTTTGCATTCGCAGCGTTACATCTAGTTCCCCGTCTTCGAAAATACGTGCGCTAGATAATTTACGCATTGCAGAGACATTACCCAAAGCGACTCCTTCTTCTCCCTTCCATTCATCTGCACGACGCCCAGTACTTGAGACGTCGGCATGGCCACCGAAAAGGGCAGCCCAGGTAAGGAAAACAAAGATAACTACGGCAATTGTAACAAGTTGTGTATTCCGTAAGGTGAGTCCAAGTAAATACATGGACACAGCCAAACTTCCTAACATTGCTGATTTACGACTCCACATTTAAAACACCTCTTCAATAATTACAGTGTTTAAATTCAAACAGTAGGCACAGGTACTTCGCGTAAAATTCCTCTAATTATTTCACCAGATTCAAGACCCTTGATTTGATGTTCAGGCTTGAGAATGAGACGATGAGCAAGTGCAAGTTCTGCAACACCCTTGATATCATCTGGTGTCACGAAATCGCGGCCACGGAGGGCTGCGGCTGCACGAGAAGTCTTCAGAAGTGCTTGGCTACCACGAGGGGATGAACCGACTAGAACACGAGGATCTTCACGGGTTCTTGCTACGATTTCTACCATATACATACGAAGTGCTGGATCGACATAGACGTCTTCACAAGCTTGTTGCATTGCAATAACCCGTTGTGGGTCAGTAATTACATCGACATCAACTGCATCCTTTCCACGAGAGATACGACGGGATAGAATTTCGTCTTCATCAGCACGGTCAGGATATCCGACAGACATCTTGAACATGAAACGGTCAAGTTGTGCTTCTGGAAGAGGGTAAGTACCTTCTTGCTCTACAGGGTTTTGAGTTGCCATAACAATAAATGGTGCTGGCAACTTGTGAGTTACTGTACCGATGGTAACTTGCTTCTCTTGCATAGCCTCAAGCAAAGCTGCTTGAGTCTTTGGTGGAGCACGGTTAATCTCATCCGCTAGTAGAAGGTTACAGAACAATGGTCCTGGCTTGAAAGTAAACTCTCCCTTCTTAGCATCATAGATGTTAGTACCGGTGATGTCAGCAGGTAGCAAATCCGGTGTAAATTGTACACGCTTGAAATCGCAACCGAGTGCATCGGCAAATGTATTTGTCATCAAAGTCTTAGCCAAACCTGGGTAATCTTCGAAAAGAAGGTTACCGTCGGAGAGGATATTAACTAATACGTTATCAATAACGTGAGCCTTACCGATAATTACCTTTTGAACTTCCGCTGCAATCGCTGCTGCGATTGCTCCGACTGCTTGTAGGCGTTCACGGACCTCAGGTGTGCTCTGATGTCTTGGTTGGGCTGTCGCTGCTGGCATTGGGGCTGGTGCTGCTGGCGCTGCTGGTGCTACTGCTGGCATTGGTGCCGGGGCAGGAGCAGGCATAGGCGCTGCAGGGGCCATAGGTGCTGCTGGTGCAGGAACTGCTGGGGCTGCTGGTGGTGCTGGTGGTTGCATGTCAATTTCCTCCTATTTATTTACCCCAACGTCGAATTTGTGGGATTATTTCCCTTAGTTCTTCGTTGGAGTATGCACGGTTGCTGCTGATCAATTCAACCAATCGTGGGTCGCGGACTAATTGCATTATTTCCGCTGGGCTCTTGAGCGCAAATTCATCACGCGTCAAGTCTCTTGTTTGTCGCACCTTAGAGAGAAATGCCTCTCTGGTGCGCATGTGGTATTGCGAAGCGTCTAATTTCTTAGGACGCTCGCGGAAGCGTGTCAAATCGAAGACATGTCTCCAATTCTCTTTCTCTGGTACAACCATGATTGCAATGGATAGGAGTGCAAAGAGATTGAGAATAATCAACCACTTCAATACTACATCGCTGGTAAGTAATACGATTGCTCCCATGGCTTCAGTGAAAGGCATGCTCAAAGCACTCGAAATGTGTCTGCTCTCATCGAATACCAAATTAAATTGGTCAGGATGGCTGGTGATGGTTGTCGACATCTCATCGTTATCAAATTCCATCATGTCATAAATCAATGCTGAAAAATATTGTGAATTACCATTCCATTGAGTATTGCCTTGTGAAGCGGATAGTCCATCGCTTGAAGTACTCCAGCATTTGTGATTATTAGCAACATAAAGTGTTGAAATACATTGTTGCTTTCCGGTTTCACCCGCAATATCAAGATCCCATAGATGATTTGCAAATACTGAATGGTCTGAAACGAATACGATACTTCCGGTTACTGAAACTTTACCAACATCATTGTTAGGTTTTTTATCTATAATGTCGCCACTTGTTACTGGATAGTCGATACGAATGATAAGTCCGGTTTTACCTTCACCCAGAGTCGGGTTGTTATCGTCATTGACATCCATGGAATTACGAGCGACGAATGCGGGGGTTGATGCGTGTGCTAATACACTGATTGTACGACCGGTATCAGCTTGCTCATCCAATACTTGGATGGCTGTTGGGCGGTGGAACAATACTGGCATTCTACAATTGCTGATTTGCGCATTATCGATCATAGTTTGGCTGCAAGGGATTTTAGATTCGTCCCCCATTTCAGTCACATCTCTATCAATACTTGCAACCGACCAAAGTCTTCTTTGATCTGGCTCCATGCGTTCACCTTTTTCATCTGCAACCTCGTAGTATTGGTAAGGATCTACAACTGGTGCATCGAAATATTTGACACCGAACTCTTCAGCAACCAATTGTGCATTAGTACTGTTTGCTGCAAGAATGACCTTACCGCCTTTGTTCGCTACAAAGTCATACATTGCTGTTGCTTCTGCTGAATCAAAGGGTTTCTCTGGCGCTACGATAACCAACAATGTACGGTGAGGTTCTTTCCAATCATTGACAAGCATTGGAGTAGACATTGTATTAGCAACATTGTAGCCGAATCCGCCATCTCCTAAATCGGTGCGCATTACAGTTAGTTGTTGGTCGGAATGTTCTGAACTATTATCGTATGGAGAAAAGACAGTGTCTTTGTTAGAAGAAACTAGTGTAATCACCACTGTAGATAGTAAAAGAGAGGAAATTAAACCGACCATCAACCATGTTTCAAGACTGAAACGGGGACCATCGCTCTCTGCCATTTCAAAATCTCCATCGGTATTCGCATGAGTAAAACTCAATACAAGCATTCGTCGGAACTTCGCTCCACTCATAATGGTTTTCCATCACTGAGCAATTTCAGAAATTACGTCGTATCCTGTTTTCAATTCTTTTGATACTAAATATGCCGGAATACGGAAATAATGCAGCGGAAATCCGCGGCGGCGTAATGTGATTTTATTGTTGATTAGGAGCGACTTTACGATGAAAAGGGCCCTCATTGCTCCACACGGTAGAAAAAGATTGTAAATAGAAGAATTAAAAACAATTCATAAAACCCAACCCATGCCAAATCGCTAGAATTTTCACTCAAACCATCACCATTGGATGAGCCGCCATTCGATGACTGGTCATCCTCAACAATATCAGCAGCCGAGACATGGAGGTCAAAGATTACTGAACGTACTCTTTCATCGCCTTCAGAAATTACCGAAAATGTAACTTCACAAGTTCTGTCTGGGTGACTAGCAGAAGCAATAAATTTGACATTAAACCCTTTTGCAACATTATTGTCTAAATCAGTAGGTTCAACAATTAAATTGCTAAACTGGTCTAATCCTTCTGCTTTGAGATTTGGACAACTTCTGATTTCAACATCAGCACTTGTTACCGCATCCCTACTATTGCCCCAGTTCGAAACTAGAACTTCAACCTCAATCCAGGTATCTGAATACATGGATTGATCATCAATACTATTTGGTTGAAGGTTGAAAATCTCAGGCAATTCAACTCCTGCTTCAATATCTTGAGTGGATACTGTTTGCCCAGAAACTACTTCCTCAGCAATTAATGTTAGGACATAAGACTCGGATGGACTGAAACTGCGAATGTCGAGTGCACTGTCTTCTTTCAATGTGAAAGTGAAGGTTATATTCTCCCCTCCTGCAATGGTGCCAGTCTCTGGCCCATCAACAATAAATGGGATGTCCGAATCCCATTCTAAATCGAAAGCAACGTTTAACTCACCTTGGCGTGTGTTATCTATGTAAATCACCAACTCACCAGTAATATCCCAATCAGCCTCCATCTCGACTTCATAATTTCCATCAACATTAGTGACCCACCCTAATTCCCAGACTCCGAATTGGGCTGATGAGTTAATTGTAATCGGTATCATCATCAAGATGAAAATTGCTATAATTGTTTTACCTTTATTATGAATCATATAGCCACCTCATTGTAAAAAACCTTCAATTGCTCGCTTAGCTAATACACGAACCATTTTCTTCCTATATCTTGGAGTGAGTGTGGTATTGTTAACTGGATTAATTGACTTTTGAATAGCAACTGATAGAGATTTCACACTGTCCGCTCCGTTCCAACCAGCGGCTAGTGCCTCCGATACTTGTTCATCATGCATCTTTGGAATTGATTCTAAAGCAGTGGACGCTATGAGCAGTGACTTTTCATCACCTGCAATCCATGATGCGGCAACTCCTGCCTCTGGGAAATCCCATGAATCACGAACGCGTAACTTTTGATAGCAGCCTATTCTTTGTTGTGACTGTTTAGGAAGAGTTACTTTGAGCAAAAACTCACCTGCTTCGAGGACATTCTTTTTCTTACCATCCAATTGATAAAAATCACCAATAGAAACTTGTCTTTGTCCAGAAGGACCAACGATATGCACTACTGCTTCAAGAACCATCAAATTAGGAGCAAGGTCTCCTTGGTAAGTTGCAACGCAAAGTGTATTTTGATTAGGAATTACTCTGCAATCAGCACCTGACCCACAATCTGCTTTATGGCACCAATCAATGCTACGTCGCCAATCTTCTCCTTGGTTATACCAAAAACACCGAGTATCCAGGCAAAGGTTTCCACCCATTGTTGCATTCTTTCTAATTAGGGATGAAGCGACTTTAGAAGCTGCTTCTGCAATCAATGGATGTGCACCATTAGCAATTGTCAAATCCGATAACCGAGCCATACAACCAATTTCTGTAGCAGAAATCACATTTGTACCTTCTATTTTTGCAAGAGAGATAACATGCGGCTTAGTGTTAATATGCCATTTGTAATTTGGAATCAAATCAGTTCCACCGGCAACCCAATCAAATTGTTGACCATCTTCAAGTAATTGCTTTGCAATCTCACATGCTTGTTCAACATTTGACGGATGATGTAGTGTAAAAGGAGGCATTAGCATTAATTATCACCTTCCAGTTCACGTTGTTCTTTTTTGAGCCATGCTTTTCCAGCAAATCCAAGTTCTGCTAATTGCTCAGGAAGAGGCTCTGTTGCTGACCTCCAACCCTCTACTTGGTCTTCTAGAGGAATATTAGGGTCAAAGCCAAACAATACTCCGTTAACATATGCAGAGGTATCGTCACTTCGTTGTCTTGCAATGTCTCTTACCTTGTGTTGGGCCGCTCTTTCAACAACAACTTGTTGCATGGCCGAATGAGTTAATCTCGGACTTTCTAATTCCAATGGGTCGTCAACAGACTGTGCCTTCATTTTCTTTTCTATGGCAAAATATACAGTATCTGGTGTCAATGGTAAATCATTGATTCTAATTCCTATTGCATCATATACTGAATTTACAACAGCTGGTAATATTGGCAGAAGTGGACCTTCGCCTGCTTCTTTAGCCCCGAATGGCCCTTCCGGGTCACACGATTCTACAATGATCGGTACAACATTCGGCATTTCATGAACTGATGGAATCTTGTATTCTAACAAATTAGCATTCTGTAAATGCCCTGTTCGGCCATAGACCATTTCTTCAGAGATAACTTGTCCAAGCCCCATATGGCAAGAACCGATTATCTGTCCTTTAACTGCCAAAGGATTCAGTGCTCTACCACAATCATGGGCTGCCCAAACATTTGTACACTTTATCTTACCCGTTTCAATGTCAACATCGGTTTCTGCAACATATGCTGAGAATGAATATGCTGGGGCTAATCCGGCTGCTGCTCCTTTGTGAATTCCACCCATAGGAGGAGAACGATAGGCTCCGCTAGAGATTAGTGCTCCTTTATCTTCTTGGGCTTTGTGTAATGCTTTGAGATAAGAAACACCAATCGATGGGTCATGCTTGTAGTAGATTCTTCTATCGTTTAGAACCAGAAGGTCTGGATGGTATCCAATCATTTCCCAAGCAGCATTTAGTAACTTATCTCTAATTTCAATCGCTGCACGAATTGCAGCGTTTGCATTCATGAAAGTAACACGGCTGGAATATGAACCAAGGTCAACTGGACTGGTATCACTTTCATGTGAACGAACATGAATCATTTCAATCGGTAATGCTAATACTTCAGCAACCACTTGTGCTATTGCAGTAGTGGAACCCTGTCCAATCTCTGCTGCACCGGAATGAACTGTAACACCACCATCCATATCGACCTGAATATGCACTGTTGCATGTGGGAACTTGTTCGGATCCCAATGAATCGGTAGCCCTGAACCACTGATGAAAAATCCACAACCAATTCCAATTCCTTTACCAAGAGGTAATTGTCTAAATTTATTGTCCCAATCAGAACCTTCTCTAACCCTCTCAAGTGCTTCACGCATACCATTACTGGTAATCCTGAATCCACTGATTGTTCTGCTATGTGGTGGCAAAAGATTGGCTAACCTCAAATCTATTGGGTCAACTGATAAATCCTCAGCCATTTGGTCAAGCCCAACTTCTACCGCACATCTTGTATTGACGGCACCATGGCCTCGCATTGCGCCACTGGCTGGTTTATTTGTCCAAACTCTTGCACCGGTATAATGGAATGAGCCTAATTCATATGGAGCAGTTGCTAAAACTCCATTGTAGTATGAAGTGACGTGGCCAAAACTAGCGAATCCTCCGCCATCGATTAGAGCATCAATATCAAAACCAGTAATTCTTGCTTCTTTATCCGCACTCATTTTCACTTCTATATGACTTGGATGTCGCCCTCTATTGATCATATAGACTTCTTCTCGGTCAAATGTAATTCTAACAGGGCGACCACATTTTCGCGACAATAGTGCTGCACACATCTCATGAGGGAATGGGTCTGATTTTCCACCAAATCCACCACCTACAAAGGTTCTAATGACATTTATTTGATGCATTGGAACTGATAAGACTGTTGAAAGTGCTCGATGTGTGTAGTGAGGGACTTGACTTGGGGTGTATAATTGTAAACGCCCATTTGGGTCCCAATGTGCGACTACTGCATGTGGTTCAGTGAAACCATGATGTACTCCTTTCATGGTCCATTTGTTATGATTACTGGCTGAAGGTTTGTCAATTAAACTTCGGTCGCCGAATTCTTGGAATACACGCTTTTGAACATTGGTCTTGCCGAGGTGGTATTTCCCTCTCCAATGAATCGGTTCGTCAGCATCTTCCAAACCTTTCTTTGGGTCAAAGACTGGTTCAAGTTCTTCATATTCTACTTCAAACAAAGAAAGAGCATGTAGCGCTGTAGCCTCATCAACCGCTGCCACACAGGCTACTAAATCCCCAACGTGCCTAACTTTGTCGACCGCCATTGCGTGCTCATCTTTTGTTACTGGCAGAACGCCGAAACTGTTTAGAGAATCCTGCCCTGTTGCTACAGCCAATACACCTGGTAAAGCCTCAACTTTACTAGTGTCAATAGAGATTACTTTAGCGTAGTGATGTGGTGAGCGTAATATTTTCGCAATACATTCATTTGGCAATCTTACATCATCGCCATACCATGCTTGACCCGTTACTTTAGCATTGGAATCTACTAATTTCATTGATTTACCAACAGTGGTTCCGGTTCTGATTCGATCATGTACATGAGCACCTGCTGGTTGCTTTTCACGACCACCTACCGTTTCTGGGATGAATTGTAAGTCGCGTTTTGCCATTTGTGGTCGTGAACCACCGGAACCAGGGGGTGGGAAAGATTGCTTACCCGCAACGCGCTTGCCATCTTTGCGGGTGATGTTACCTCCACCACCTGGCTGTTGTTTGTATCCACCTGACATGAGATCACCTAGCGTGGCCCGGAGGCATTTGTGGTTCTTCAGGACCGGACGGATGTGGGTCTGGATGTGGTGAACTCGCTGGTTTCTCAGCTTCTACTTCGCCTCTATGAATAGCCGCTGCTGCCTGAATAGATTCCACAATTTGCTGATATCCGGTGCATCTGCATAGATTTCCTTCGATTGCAGTTTTTACCTCTTCATCTGTTGGAGAAGTATTTGTATTGAGCAAGGATTGTGCGGAAATAAGGAATCCCGGAGTGCAAAATCCGCACTGTGAGCCGCCATACTTGGCAAAGCAATTCTGAATTGGAGCAAGATGAGCGCCGTCTGCAAGACCTTCTACGGTTATGATTTCACATTGTGAAACTTGTCCAGCGAAAGTAAGACAGGAAAGTTTTGGTTGGCCATCGACCATTACCGTACAACAGCCACAAGTACCCAAATCACAACCTCTTTTTACTCCTAAAGTGCCTACTTTATCTCGTAGCACATCGAGTAGTGTTGCATTAGAGGTTGCAAGGACTTCAACGTTCTCTCCATTGACCTTTGCTGACCAAATTTCCTTAGCCCCAGCAGGTAGCATATCAACATGTTCTGTCCCTACCATGATAGTCGCCCATGGCGACCTAATGTCGCCCACTAATGATGCTATTGGAAAAGTAATCTCAACTGCTTTAGCGATAACTTACTGCAGAAAAATCATCCATTCCAGTTTGAGGTTCAACCCAATCAGGGTCTCCAGGCAGTACTAATCCATCACCTAACTGGGTCAATTGTTGTGCAATAGACTGTTGGTTTTGCTGTAATGATTCCCAGCCGATTTCATCATCAGACCATCGGGACCATCTCTTCAAACTACGATGACTGCGAACCAAATTCGCATATAGTTTCAAATGTAACTTGGCTGAGTTTGGCCACCAATACATGAAAATTAGGAAAACGAAGAAAAATGGCAAATGTGTTAAGTATTCTAATAGCCAATGCATAGACAATAATTCATTGACTGGACTAGCCTTAGACAATAGCGACCAAGTAACCATTAAAGATGCAATAACCCACCAAATTGGGAACGTTATTACGGCTGCAAGAACTTTGTAAGTACCCAAAACAGATTTATCAACTGCATCTGATTTCTTAGCAAAATGCATCAATAAGTAATTGGCTTGATATGCAGGCATATTTCCTATTACTGCACTCCAAGTGATTAATCCAAGCATCCAAACGGCAGCCCATGCCCATTTTACTATTAGGATGAAACCGGCAGATGTGCTCATTCGTTCGGGCTTACTGTCAACATCTAACGGACTAATTCCTCTATCATCTAAATTTGCAAAATGCGCGGTACAATCTTCAACAATTTTTGCAGTTTTTTCAGGTTCATTTTGAGCCATAAACTCCCATCCAGCACGAATCCTTCTAGCACCTAATACCGATTGATAATAAGTAGGTTTTTTGAAAGACTCGCCCATTTGTCGAGCCCTCTCAGCATGGACTACTCCTTTCCCTCTCCAAATGAATTCCCTTTCTTCCCAAGAGGTTTTGGATAATGATGCGCGTTTTAATTCAGAGTCAATGGATGTTGTTACCGAAGTGACCCATTCTCTATCGAGTTTATCTTGCACTTCAAAATCCTCAATGATCTCAGGTAATTGTGGCAAAGTCATCGGCCTTTCAATAACTACTGCACAGCGTTCTCTGAAAGTAGTTGCATCAGAATAGTGCAATCCGATTGGGACCAATTGAGGTCTTGCTTTACCCAACTCTTCCGCTTCTCTAATCGCTGCTTGAATTATTCTTGCTGCACCTGAGCGAGCCTGTTTGGAACTTGCCTCTGTATGACTTGTTCCTTCGGGAAAAATAATCAACCGTCCCCCATTTGCAACAGCGCTTGAAACTGCTGATAATTGATTTTTATTTCTATTACTTGCAGCTTCTCTGTTATCGCTATCTTGAGAACGTTCTATTGGCAAAGCCCCCGCTGCTTTGATAAATCTGCCTAAAACTGGTATTTTGAATAGTGTATGTTTAGCGATCATCGATTGTTTACCGGGTAGAGATGCATGCATTAGCATGGGGTCGATAAGTCCGGATGGATGCCATGCAATGAATAGAATCCCCCCCTCAGTGGGCAGATTATCTGAATCAATAAGATCAATTTCTCTGAACCAAACAGATACTAAAGCACGTGTAAACCTGCGGGTAAGGCGATAAATAAATCCAACTTTAGGATGGTTATCTCCGACCGGGTCTTTTAGCCACTTCATAGCCGACCCTAGTTCTAATAGTAATTGAAATAATCACCGGACACGACAAAGTTAGAGGGTGTTCTGATGCAATTAAAATCATCAATCCTCAAGTTTTGCATCCGCTATAGATTCAATATCGCCATCGATTGATTCAGCATATTGTTTATCTGAAATATCAACTGATGCTAAACTTCCTTCTTCCTTATCAGTGACTAATCCTGCGATTAGAATCACTAATAAGAACACTATTGCGAAAGCACCTATTGCCAAAGCAATGCTAGAAACACCATCTCCATCACCACTTGATGATGAAAGTTCTTTGCTCGGATTCATTAACATAATGTCTGCAGTAATAATCGCTGTTGAATAAGAATCTGTACCTTCATTACCAATTCCACGAATAGAAATGGTGTGGTTTCCTTCTAATGAAATACCAGGTAAGTGTTCTAAATTATGAATCATGTCAATGGCTGAAATCGTAAACTCTTCATCTCCATGGTCAAATGAATGAAGATTGGTCCAATCATCTCTCAGATGATTGCTTCTCCATTGAATTGTATCCACTGTTTGTGAAATATTGAATTTCATTGCATCTGAACTCTCTAAATGAATACGGTTATCCATGCCAACTTCTGTATTGAGATTAATTGTAATATTATTGTTGAATGTATAATCTCGTTCCGCAGCCTCCATTACGGCATCAAGTGCTCTTACTTCACCATGACCGTAAACATTGTTTTGGCGGTTCTTAGGTAGTCCATCCTCAAGAGGACATGGCTCATTCTTAAACATATAATGGCACTGCCTGTATGTCGCAGTTTCTTGCATTATATTTCGAACATCGAATGGAGATAAATCGGGGTTCGCTTGGTACATTAATGCTGCAACTCCAGCAGCACCTGGCGTAGCCATTGAAGTTCCTGACATGCCAGTATATCCAGTACCACTATTTGCTTCAACAGACATTACATTAGAACCGACATAAGCAATATTTGGCTTTATTCTTCCTTCTTCTGATGGACCTTGACTGGAATATGGTGCGATTCCAGAATCCTTGTCCAAGGCTCCAACTGTGATTACATCTTCAGCGGAACCTGGAGTTCCGATTGAACCTGATAAAGCACTGTTTCCTGCTGCGATAAATAATGCAATTCCAGAACGAACCATTTCGTTTGCATAGCGATTAACACTGTCTTCCTCGGATGATGTCCATTCGATCGGACCTGGCCCTCCGAGACTCATTGATGCTGCACGAATATTGAATTCAAAACGGTGGTCAACAGTCCATTGCATCCCTGCCATAACAGTTGCAAATGAACCTGAACCGGCACCATCAAGAACCTTGACACCGACTAAATTAGCCTGTGGGGCCATTCCAATATGTTCGTAATTTGGCGCTCCAGTACCTGCGGTTGTACCAGCACAATGAGAGCCATGGCCGTGGTCATCGTAAGGGAATATTTCAGTCCCATTGGTCGCTGCTGGATTATTTACTGGATCATAAAAGGCAATCACTTTCGGGTCATAAGTTGAATTATCATCATCTAAATCATCAAGGCTTGCGTGGGCTCCATCAATTCCTGTATCGATGATGGCAACAGTAGAACCGGCACCATCATATCCGGTATTTTGCCAAACTTGGTCAACACCATGTAAAACAGCAGAATCACCATTATTTATTGTCAAAATACTATCTAATTCGACCATAACGACTCCTGGTAGTGAAATTGTGTTCAATATAGACCCTACTGGAACTCTTCCTGCAAGTGCATCAATATGCTTTAATGTCCATTGATGTTGATAATTTACTTCTCGTTCCAATAATTCAATTTCTGCTTGGCCCGGTGTATGGTCAAAATCAATGATTAGCGGCAGTGTCTCAAATTCATCTAAGAATATTGGATTATCCTTGTGTAACTCAACCATATCTCCAATCTTGTTTTGATTACGGTCAACAGTTGTTTCAACCCACCAACCATCCTCGGATGGTTCATTGCTCGTTTCGGCGCTAACTGGAATGGACATCATCAATGTTGGCAACAAAAATATAGTCAAGCAGAAGAATGTTATTGCGTTACGGAGTGTGTTCATTGCTTGCACCTTCAATACATCCACAAGCGTTTATGGTTTCAATATAGTGCTTGATAGTTTTAACAACAAATAGGATTTTTAATTGTTTAAAGGTGGAATACTAGATTCATGATAGTTTTTGCTCTTATCCCGTTATTGACGGGTCAAAGGTTATAGTGAGTATCAATAGTCATCGTTGGATTACTATGGCAGCACCAACCCGAAATGCACCACAAAGAGTTTCCAGCCAAGGATTATTATCACCCGCAAATGACCCGAGTGCAATCTATTCAGCACCAGATAATGCTGTCAGCACGCCCTCAATGGTCATTAGTCAACCAGGCAAAGTTAGAACTCAAGGCGATGTTGATTTAGAAAAATTCGCACAACTGATAATGTATGTTGTCGCATTAATTGCCATATGGGGCGGGATTTTCAGTATCGCTTTCGATGACAATGCAACAAATTCAAATTTCCTTCTACTATTCATTGGCGGATTAGTTTCTGCTGCAATGGCCATCGCTTGGATTGAATTGCAATCCAAGAGAAATGCATATCAATTGATGGAAGTGCAAAATTACATGCTTGGACTAGGTTTCTTCTTTGCAACGGTCGGCACACTATGGGGTGCTCGATACCTAATGGGTTTCGCCACAGGGGAACTAGGCCTTGAGATATTTGGAGATCCAAATAATTACGCAGATGGAGCAGATTGGCAACCTAATGCAAATGGAATATATATGCAAGTAGTAGCAGTAATTGCCCTATTGTATGGAGAAATAAAACTTCTCAAGCGATACAAAGGTGCGACTACATTTGGCTGGGGTGTTGCTATTTATGGCCCACTGGCATTGATGATTACAGGTGTAGGACCTTGGATTGATTGGTCTAATAATGAAGTATCTTACGAGTTAGGACTTGCCATAATCATACTCTCTTTCGTCAGCATGGAAGCAGCCTTACGTTCAAATAAATCAATGCACTTTTTCGTTGCCGCAATCGTCTCTGGAGTAGTTCCAATCTTGTATGAACTGTTCAACACCAATGCTCCTGCTGGAGGCGAAGGTGGCGCATTGTCGCTATTGATATTCATTATTGCGATTCAAGGCTACTATGCCTCAAAGCAAGAATTACGCTCTGATTTGATGCAGAAAGCGAGTGTGCTATTGGTTGGTGAAGTTTTAATTGCAATGTTTATTGCTCGTATTGAAGAATTAAACTTAATTATCGGCCCACTAAGGGCTGAAAATCTTGGATTCTTAGGAGATCATTTGACCCTACCTGTAATGTTGTGGATTACTGTCCTGGTTGCATATTTCCCTGCAGTGATGCAACGTAGAGTCCCATGGATGCCTATTGGTTTAGCATTTTCTTTGTTCTTTTTACCTACGGATTCCAATATTATTCCTTGGATAATCACATTGGCAATGATTCCTTACATGTTATTCATCAACAAAAATGCAAGGAAATGGGTTGCTGATTTAACTGTCGCCATGCTAGCAGTATCATTTTTCATGACCGACTTATTAGCTCGAGCAAATGAGATCCCTTATGCAGACATATTCTCAATCCCTTATACCCATTATCTCATTCCGATAACTCTAGTGGTTATTGCTGAAGCCGGATTTAGACAAAAGAAAATCTCCTCATGGGCACACCTATCGATTGTATCTGCTGTAACATTATCTCGGGCCATATTAGGGGCAGAGGAATGGTTCTTGCCTTGGGTATTTGTTGCATATATCTTGTACATAGCAAGTACCAGCCTAAATATGGCTGGTAAATCCGGCGCATTTAAAGATAGAAAAGAATCTACTCAAACCGTAATAATTGCTCTTGGCGCAATACTTCTTTTGGCAGTATTTGGAAAATTGAATTTACCTGAATCATCTCTCGATGAATTATTATCTGGTTTCAATATCTCTTTGATGATATTAGGAATTGGTTCTTATTTACTGTTACGCATTGGACGAGAAATTGAATTTGACATAGGAATGTTAGTCAACTGGCAATCAAAGAAAAAGACATCAACTACCTTTGACGTAGAATTGAATGCTTGGATTGAAGTTGATAACCAAAATGATGATTATATCAATCAATTCGAACAAAATTGGTTGGATAAATCTTGGGGTTCTCTTGCCAGAATTAGTGTAATATTCCCCCTTATGTTTATGACAATTGCAATAGCTTCAGTAGAGTATAGGCCTTTGGCAGAGAACCCTATGTGGGTGATGTTTTTGGCAATTCCAGTTGCAATATTAGTTTCTGAAATACTTGCGCTCGATAAAATAAGTTCCCTTACCAGAGCAACTGGAGTGTGGATGTTAGTAATAATGGCACTTCCAATTGCCATCAAAATGTTAATTGTAAGAGATGCAACAACTGCTGACGATATTCCGAAGATGCTTAATGGATTGATACCTGCTGCTATTGTTTTAGATTTGATTTTGATTGCAGCACCATTCATTGTGAACTCTCAAATCAACAAACGTGGAATCGATGATGAAGTATTATCTAAAAACTCCGATGTTGCAGCATTAGCTGGACTTCTTGTACTTGCAATGATGGATTCTTCAGGAGGTTTACTTCTTCTCAGTATGTTTGTTTTAGTGACAATTAGGGCAATAAAACACAGACACAACACGCTGTTATTGGTATCACCACTAATTTTCGCATTCGTTGGGACATCTTGGCTGCAAGAATTTGGATTGGCCAATACAATTCTA
>ERZ890604.207-NODE-207-length-21977-cov-5.627269_pt1 | contig 21977 bp, 16 predicted proteins | sample MGYA00521097_ERZ890604 | MGnify/ENA primary metagenome ERZ890604 (study PRJEB32303, sample SAMEA104408625) | aquatic metagenome | biome: Brackish water; feature: Chemocline; material: water | place: Baltic Sea | collected 2014-10-26T21:54:00 | depth 120 m ... | reverse complement strand
AGCTCGCAAAACCCATGCACCTGGCATTACAAGGATTATCAGGAACGATAATCAGTAACGATTATGATGGAAACAAAGTGCTAGCCGCGTATGAACCAGTAGAATTCCTGGATATTGGAATTGTTATACAAGTTGACCAAGCTGAATTCCGCCGACCGTTTATCCGCTCAGGTATTTTAATCAGTACCATCTCTCTCATCATTATATTGGTAGCTGCATATTTTTTCAGAAAAGTTTCATCGCCGATTATACACCGTCTAAAGACTTATTCTGAAAACCTTGAACAACTGGTGGAACGGCGTACGACGGAATTGACTGCCAGTGAACAAAAATTCCGAGGCATATTTGAAAATGCACCGATCCCAAGTTTCACTATAAATTTAGAAGGCAAGATTCTTGATATCAATACGGCGGGTGCCTATCTGATGCAAATTGAGCAAGAAGAAATACGATCAGGCCAGACAAATATCACTTCATTATTGTCTTCGAGCCAATGGGAAGTGATTAAAACGCAGATAAAAAATACTGGTATTTTGAATAATTATCAACTGGACATTAAACAATTGGATTCCATATCTATCCCCTGTGATGTCTCTGCTACGTCTCTCGAGCAAACAGATAGTGGTCTTCAAACGTACCTGCTTATTATACGTGATCTGACCGATGAGATCGATTACTCTGAGCTGAAATGGAAAAATGAGGTTCTTGATAAATTAAAAATGGCCTTCTATGAATTGACCATGGAATGCGGAAAGAAAAACCCTGATGATCTGGATATTACGGGGTGTGTTAAAAATTTATCCAAATTATGCTATGGGATTGTACCCATGCGAGCTATCGCCTTTTTTATATTCGACGAAAAAACCGACCAATTTTTGAATACCGGACTTTTTACCAACGAAATCGATTTGCAGACCTTGAAATCAGCCTTCCCGGGATTTTCGGGTAGTATGCATTTTTCTGTTAGCCACAACCCCATTATGGAAAAAGCGATTCACGGCAAAGATATTCAGTATGTCGAAAGCTTTGATTTCATGGGGCATAATCCAAATATTCAAAAACACCGTGATGTTTACCCGAACTGCCAAGTTGCATTGATCCCTATACAACCTCATGGTGAGACCTGGGGGTTGATGTGTGTGGTATCTGAAAAGTATATGCCCGTGGAAAGTTTATTCGATGATATCCGTTATCAAGTAGAAATGACTGTCCAGTATCTTCACGGCATCTTGACGCGAAATACGGATCAACGAAAAATTGAGGAGCTGGCAAGTTTTCCGTTGAACAATCCCACACCTATTATTGCGTGTGACTTGCAAGGAAATATCACATATGCCAATAACGCATGTTCAAAAACGCTGGAAGCCTGTCAATTAAATTCGGATAACTATTATGAACTGCTTCCCAAAAATTATATAACGGATGCAATGGAAAAATTCAAAACAGGTTCCACCCGATGTCACTTCGAAATCTCCGTCGGAGATAGTCATTTTCTCTGGTCGGCAAATATTGTTCCGTCTATTTTTCAAATCCATTTTTATGCAACTGATGTCACCGAATTAAAACGGACGCAGGTTTCCTTAATTTCCGCAAAAAATAAAGCTGAGACCGCAAATCGATTAAAGTCCCATTTTCTTCAGAATATTTCCCACGAAATCAGGACACCACTTAACGCCATTATAGGGTATTCTGATCTCATCGCAACCGTAGGTGCTGAAAAGTTGAATGAAGATGAGTTGTTTTTTGTTCATGCAATACAGAGCGGGGGTGATCGTCTATTGCGAACGATGCACGAAATCCTGGATATTTCTACAATCACCGCCGGTGCATATGAACCACACTTTCAGATATTTGATATTCGAGATTTATTAACGAAAATCGAAACGGAGTTTACAAAACTGGCGGATGAAAAATTCCTTGCATTCTCCTTAACATGCAACGCGACTCACACGATGGTAAATTACGATTTCAACAGCCTGTTTTTTGCTACTAGCAATCTAGTAGATAATGCCATCAAATATACGGAAAAGGGTTCTGTGAATCTGAATATCATTGAAGCTAATGATAAGTTGATCTTATCTGTGATTGACACAGGATTGGGTATAGATGAGGAGTATATGAGTATTATGTATGATCCATTTACTCAGGAAAGCGAAGGGTTTAGTAAGAAATTTCAAGGCGTAGGGCTTGGACTTTCAATCGCGAAGCAGTATCTGGATGTCAATACAATCCCCGTTTCCGCTGAAAGCAAAATTGGCAAGGGGACTACCTTTCAACTCACATTAAAGTGGGTTGATAATCTGGGAATCAGCTAATTTCTTTTACAGTGCAAAACGCAATTTTTGTTTTTCATATTAAAATGAAATCACCGGGGAATTAAAGATAGATAATATGGATTGCGGTACCAGAACAACCTTTTGTATCGCTTGCCCACTCATATTATTCGATCTAACCATTCCGGGAATTGATCGGCGACAGAGTAAATTCGTTATATGTCTGTCTAATAAAATAGAGGAAAAGGAATGTCGTTACAAATTCAACTCATAGGCTGGATTTTATTACTGTCAACAGTAATCAACATCAGCCTGGCAATATATCTCTGGAAAAAGCGAAATATTTTAATCGCCAGGTATCTGTTTTATCTCCTATTAGCCATTGCAATTTGGACATTTTCAGCCATTTTCGAAACAATTGTCACCACAGCCGAATTAAAGTTGCTATGGACGCAAATTTCGTCCATAGGTATGATCAGTTTACCGGTTATCTATTTTTTATTCGCCATGGCATATGGTCAACGATTTAGGTTTTTAAATAAAAAATCCATCATTTCTATTTCCTTCCTACCGGCATTATCGTTTATTGCCATTTGGACAAATTCCTTTCATCATTTGTACTACACACGTATTGTCGTGGATTCTCTGACCAATATTGCCACATACCATCATGGTCCCGGGTTCCTGATTAATACTATCTATGCATATGGACTTTTACTTTTAGGTATTAGTGTTTTTGCGAGAAGTCTATTACAGCACAAATCACTTTTTAGACCCCAGATTATTTTAATGCTTTCCGGTGCGATTCTACCGTTTGCAGGAAACGTTTTTTATATATTCGGTAAATCGCCTATCCCCGGTCTCGAGTGGACACCTATTTTCTTTACCTTTTCGGGATTGTTTATCACATGGGGAATTTTTAAATACAATCTATTGGATCTTATTCCCACAGCCCGCCACCGGTTGATTGATTCCATGCCCAGCGGAATCATGGTGGTGGATAAGCATCATTATGTGGTTGATGTCAATCCGGGGATGGAAAGAATTATCGGTTTGTCAGCTGGACAGATGTTGGGCAGGTCATTGGCTTCACTTCAGGGCCAACTGGCAGGATTATGTACCTATCTAATCCAAGAACAACCGCTTCGTCGTGAAATTCAGTTAACAAAAAATGGTAATAGCGTTTACTATCATTTGGAAATTACGCCGTTGACCGATGTGAAAAACGAATTTCAAGGCACCCTCGCTCTGTTGACAGACATCACAGAAAAGAAACTTCTAGCTGGCAAGCTCAAAGATACTGAAAAACTGTATCAAATCATCACCGAGACGGCTCAGGATGGTATTGTGACGATTAATAACGATAGCATCGTCATTTCAGTAAACAAAGCCGCATGCAATATTTTTGGCTATACATCTTCAGAGCTACTCGGACAATCGCTCACGCTTCTCATGCCAAAAGAGAGTATCGATAAACATAATCAGTCCATAAATCGATTCGTAGAAACGGGTATTCGCAATATTGATTGGAGGACACAGGAAGTTATTGGTAAACATAAAAACGGGCAAAATGTTTATTTGGGCGTGTCGTTCAGCCATTTTAATATGGATGGTGATCATTTCTTTACAGGGATCCTTAAGGACATCACGTTAAAGAAAGAAGCTGAACGCGATGCACTAAAATTACATGAACTGAATGAAAGTATCGTTAATTCTTCCCCCTTGGGTATTCTGACCATCGGAAGGGATGGACAAGTGACCAGTGCAAATCCTGCGTTTTTAGGCATGGTTGGTAGCCCTGGAATTGACAAAACAACAGGACTGAAAATCGATATGGAATCCATCCAAAACGTTGGGATTTATGACATATTAAGAAAAGGGGTTGAACAGGGAGAAGCGTTTTATATTAAACGATTAAAATATACTTCAAAGTGGGGAAAGGATTTGTTCCTCAATGTTCGTGGGGTTCCTTTGATGCTAGATGGTTCGAGAAACCTGGGAATGGTGGCAATCGTTGAAAATATTACAGAATCCGTAAAACTTCAGGAAGATTATAACTTGCTGTCAGAGGTCGTGACTACCAGCCCTGTACGCATAGTGATCACGAATAAAAATGGTGTCATTGAATATGTGAACCAGGCATTTGAAAACGTTACAGGATATTTGAAACATGAAGTCATTGGAAAATCCCCCAAAATCCTCAAATCAGGGGTGCACTCCAAGGAGTTCTATAAGGACATGTGGGACACGATAATATTAGGAAAAGCGTGGACTAATCGAATTCTCAACCGAAAAAAGAATGGAGATCTTTTTTGGGAAGAATCCACCATTTCATCCATAAGAAATGAACAACAGGAAATTGTTCATTTTGTGCAGGTGGCCACAGATATCACAGCGCAAAAACATATAGAAGATGATCTAAATGTGTCAAGAGATATGTTGAAAGCGCTATCCGATGCTACATTTGAATCCATATTTTTATCTGAACAAGGGAAGTGCCTGGGGCAGAATAATACTGCTGAACGGATGTTTGGATACACTTCGAATGAAGCAATCGGTAAGATGGGTGTTGAGTGGATTGTTGAAAAGGATCGTGATATTGTGATACATAATATGATGAGTGGATATGAAAAACCCTATGAAGTAAGTGCTCTTCGAAAAGATGGCTCAACCTTCCCTTGCGAAATTCAGGGTAGAATGGTGGATTTTCATGGCCGAAAAGTCCGAGTAACCGCCTTGAGGAATATCACGCGAAGAAATGAAGCCTTTGAAAAAATTATTGAACAGAGTGAATCCCTTCGAATACTATCCAACGAGCTGGTCAATGCTCATGACACTGAACGAAGAACGTTGGCACGGGAACTTCACGATGAGTTTGGCCAAACCCTCACTGCAACCCTGTTGAACATTGAACAGATTATGGACAGTCTGGATACTCAAAATATACCGGATGTTCAAAGGGCCTTAACCGAATCTCATGACATGATCAATCATATGAATGATCAAATGCATGAACTTACGTTGAGACTTCATCCCATGATGCTTGATGAACTGGGATTGATACCCACAATGAGCTGGTATTTGAAGCAATATTCTGAACGCACAAGCATTAAAATAAAGCAGGACATCCAAAAACTGGATAAGCGTTACCCGGAAAAAATAGAAAACGTTCTTTTTCGAATTCTTCAAGAGGCGCTGAACAATGCTGCTAAATATTCAAATGCAACTGAAATTAATGTAGAGCTAAAAAAAGAAGAAAATACAGTTATCCTGACCATACAGGACAATGGTATCGGATTCAATCCAGATGAAATATATAATCGGCCTAAATCCCACCAGCAAATGGGACTCAGGGGAATGAAAGAACGCGTCACTTATTTAGAGGGGAGCTTCACCCTGAGCTCAAAACCAAACAAAGGTACAAAAATCATCACCATATTACCGTTGAGTGAAAAATCATGAGTAAGATTAGCATCCTTTTAGTAGATGACCATGATATTCTCCGAAAAGGCATAAAAGCTATTTTGGAAAAAGAATCGGACATAACAGTTGTGGGTGAAGCATCTGATGGTATTGATGCCGTGAAACAAGCAGAAGCGAAAAAACCTGATCTGGTACTCATGGATATATCCATGCCACTTCTCAACGGACTGCAGGCAACGATACGAATAAAACAAGCATTACCAGATACGAAGATAATCATTATCAGCCGTCATCGTACAAGAGAGTATGTTTATAAAGCATTAAAAGCAGGCGCCAGCGGATATCTCATCAAAAAATCCGCGTTCACCGATCTCATTTCCGCGATACAGGCAGTGTGTCAGAATAAACGATATTTAAGTCCGGATGTATCTGAACTCCTGATTGATGGGTTTTTGGGTAGTCATAAAGCTGTCGGTGATCTGAGTGCTGGAGATGAGTTAACCGATCGGGAACAAGAAATCCTTCAACTCATCGCAGAAGGGATGAGCACGAATGATATTGCAAATCATCTGCACATCAGTTTGAATACGGTTGCCACTCACCGGACCCATATCATGAATAAACTTGACATCCACACAACCGTAAAATTGATTCGATATGCCATCGAAAACGGCATTATCGAATAAATCCAGACCATTATCACCCATCCCCAAAAATAAAATCACCTAATTTCATTATAAATATCACCTGCGCAGATGTGTACGTGGAAAAGATTCTTCATGTAATATATCCAATGCACAGGGAACTAGATTATGATAATTAAAACACTCATTGCAGATGATAGTCAAATTTTCAGAAAAAAAGTCATTGATGTCCTAAAAAAATATACTGATATTCAGATTCTGGGTGAGGCAGAAACAGGTGAGGAAGCTGTCAACAAAGCTTTAACACTGAAACCCGATCTGATCATTATGGACGTTCGCATGCCTGATATGGATGGGATTATTGCCACAAATACCATCAAGAATAAATATCCCGAAATAAAAATAATCATGGCAAGTATTCATGATTTAGCTGAATATCGAGCAGCGGCAAAAAAAAGTGGTGCAGATGCATATGTACTTAAACGATCCATTTTTCACCATCTGTACACTGAAATCAAAAACGTTTTTAATCTTGCATGAACGTCGATTAGAATTTCATCACACCAGAATAATCGGTGTCAATTTAACATCATAACAATATTTGAAGAAACAAATACAGAAAGTAAGTCCGATTGTGGACTTTAGATCGAAAGGGTGATATAATGATTATAAGAACAGTAATTGCAGACGACAGTGAAAATTTCAGACTGTTAATAGAAAAAGTGCTGGAGAGAATAAAAGAGGTAGAATTGATTGGCCTCGCCAGTGATGGAGAAGAGGCTGTTGCGATGGTGGATTCATTAAAACCAGATCTACTTCTCCTGGACATCCGCATGCCGAAAATGGACGGAATAAAAACCCTTGAAGCAATCAGAAAGGACCATCCTCAAATGAAAGTGATCATGGTCACGAATTATGAAATGACTGAGTACCATCTTGCTACTGAAGAGAAAGGCGCAGATGGTTTTGTTCTTAAAAAAAATCTGTTTCGTGAATTGGTACCAATGATTAAATCGATGTGTAATGCGGCGGAATAACTTTATGTCAATGAATTATAAAGCAATCGTAGTTCGCACATAATTAGGTTTTCAATTGAATAGAAAATATCAAATTATTTATCTGTTATCGCTAATCACGATCGTTGGGATTGCAAGTGCAATCTTTTTATTACCAATCCTTGCTGAATCAATCTGGATATCCCTATCTATCCACTCTACAGTGGAGTCAATGGGGGTATTCATTATGATTTTTCTCTCCTTTATCCTGGTGAGCCAGTTTAATAAGGATAAAAATCTGTGGAGGATCACCATTGCTATCGGACTGTCAGGCATGGGAGTGCTGGAAGGATTCCACTCAATTAGCATTTTTGGGAATCAATTTGTGTTGTTGCACCTTCTGGCCGTTTTTGGGGGGAGTTGCTGGTTTGCAGCTACATCGTCAGATAAACAAGCACGCAACGTAATAAAATTTAATCAAATCTATTGGATTAATTTTATAGGCCTTACGGTGCTGGGTATAATGATAATAGTATTCAGAGAATTCATCCCGATAATGCAAATCGACGGAAAATTTACAAATATTGCCAATCTGATCAGCATTTTATCCAGCTTTTTTTATCTTATTGCTGCCTACAATTTTTATACAATGTTCATCGCAAATAAAAATTTAGAATTATACATTCTTTCACTTTCTTCCCTTTTGTTTACCATTGCATCTATTGCATTTATGAGTTCTCATATGTGGAGCGCAGGATGGTGGTTTTGGCATTTTATACGTCTGGGGTCATTCATTGCGTTGGGCTCTATTATCTTATTGAAATACAAGCAATCAAACGACGATCTATTAAAATCAGAATCCCGTATCAAATCAAACCAACATTATTTCCATTTGCTAATTAACTCTACTGCCGAAGGGATTTATGGATTGGATTTAAATGGAAACTTCACATTTTGTAATCAGGCGGGAATCAAAATGTTCGGATACAAAAATGAAAAGGAGATACTGGACAAGAATATGCACGATCTCGTTCATAGCAATTTATTAGATGGTTCTCATCTCCAAGTATTAGACTGCAAAATATGCAGAGCAATTCGCGAAGGACAGGAAATCCATTTGACCGAGAAGTTCTGTAGAAAAGATAATACTAGTTTTGATGCCGAATACTGGGCACACACCATACTTATCGACAATGAAAGAACCGGATCAGTCGTGACATTTTTTGATATCACAGAGAGAAAATTGACAGAAAACCTGTTGAAAAAAAATCAGGAAAAATTTCAAGATCTGATTGAAAGATCCTCTGATGGTATTTACGTTCTACAGAACAATAAATTTGTTTTTATTAATCCTATGTTTACCAAAATTATGGGGTATCAACTGGAAGATATCAGTGGTGAAGATTTTGAACTTGAGCAGATCCTACCGGATGAAGGCATGCAAGTAATTAAAGAGCGGGAAGAAAAAATGAGGATGGGAGAAAAACTCTCCAATCGGTATGGATTTAAAAGTTATAGACAAAACCATGAAATTGTTGATATCAACGTAAGCATTAGCAATATTGATTGGGAAGGACAGCCGGCAATATTGGGAATGATTCAAGATGAATCAGAACGGATAAAATATCAGAACGAACTCGTCGAAGCGTTGAATAAAGCAGAGGAAAGTCAACGATTGAAATCATTTTTCCTGTCTAATATCTCTCATGAGTTAAGAACTCCACTGAATGCAATTGTTGGGTTCTCCGACCTTATCAGGCAGGAAACACACCATATGCTGGATGAGTCCATGAGGGAATTCTTTGATATCATTGAACAGAGTAGCAATCGACTGATGAATACGGTTCACAATATTCTCAATATTTCATTGTTGGAAACCGGCGAAATTGACTTCGTTCCAAAACAAGTTAATTTAGTGAGCATTATTGAGAGAACAATCAAAATGGTTAAATTGGATGCGGAGCGAAAGCAAATAGGAATCATATATGAAAATCGATTGAATAGCATTCCGATCATCGCTGATGAAAATTTGCTCTTTAATGCTTTGACAAATCTAGTGGACAATGCAATAAAATACACTAAAAAAGGATGTGTATCTGTTGTGCTGGAAAAAAACAGTGATTTTCTCCATCTGACCATTGCCGATACGGGCATTGGAATGTCCGAGGAATATATGGCAAAACTTTACGGCGTTTTTTCTCAGGAAAGTCAAGGGTTCAATAAAAAGTACCAGGGGATTGGCCTGGGATTAGCGATCGCAAAACGAGCTCTCGATCTTCATAATGTGGACGTATCTGTTGAAAGCGAAAAAGGCGTGGGTACGACCTTTACTTTATCGTTTCTCCTTACTGGTAGTGAAAAAGGGGCACAGGCATGAGTTGTATTTCCTTTTCTCAAACTTGTGCCCCCATTTTTATTCAATCAGCATTGTTGATAAAATCAGGCGCTAATTGATTAAAAGTTTCTATCGCTTCTACTCAGATTTCCTTTCACATGGATAAAGGCTGGCGATAAGAAGTGCACCACCTGCCAAAGCGATATCCTTCAATAAACTTGCCATCGCCATTTCCATCATATCACCTCCAATAACTGCAGGAAGATGAATCGTCAATACAAAGATCAACATCAAAGCAGCTAATAGTTTAGATGCTAAATGCGTATACTTCTGGATGATGATACTGACTCCGGCTAATATAAGGGCAAGACCGGTAAGATAGACCCAAAATACCCCACCCGGGATGAATGATGGAACCATCCCACTCATATCTCCGGCACCCATGAAATGCATAATACCGAATATGATAAATGGAACGGCAAATACAATTCTCGCGACATTTTGACATTTTGTCATTGATTACTCTCCTTTTTTTTTGTTTCACAATGTTTTCCAAGATTTTCACAATAATCTGAAAAGACCCTCTGTTCATTTTCAGAAAGAATACTGAAAGCGGACACAATATTTTTCACGTGTTTTTCCAACAATCCTTTAATAAGCATATGTCCCTGTTTTGTAAGATGTATCAGATGGTATCGTCGGTCGCCTGGATTACTTTTACGCTGAACAAATCCTGCTTTTTCAAGATTATCAACGACCAGAGTAATATTTCCGGGAGAACACAACATTTTTTGGCTGATGGTTTTTTGAGGTAAAGGTCCCAGATGGAGGAGCATTTCCATAGTCCCGAATTGCGTTATGGTGATCCCTGAGTTTTCCAGAGATTGATTTATATAATTCTGAATTGAATTGGACGCTCTCTTCATTTTAATCCAGGCATTGAGAGCCAGGATTTCAGATTCAGATCCTTGATATTTTGTACCCATTTGCACCCATCGATAATAATAATTTAATATTGAACTATTGCAATTTAAACAGTGAAACATATCCTTCACAATAAGAATCTATGCCGTGAAAAGGCGAATAAACCATGTGGGAAATTGCAATTTCCCGCGAACTTGAGCTATGCTATATCATCCATTAATGGTGGTTGTCTGATCAACTCCGGTATTTTTGTGAATAGCTGGCTCTGCCTAAATTTTAGATGGATGAATTATCGATTTACACACAGATAAGCATTGGAATAAACATATGTCCGGTCTAGAGAAAAAATTAGTGGTCGTTGGGGATTTTGCCTGGGACGTTTTGATCCGAACCAATCAGAAGCTCCACGCAGGGGGCGATACATTTGGTGAAGTGATGCTGGCGCCGGGTGGCAGTGCAGCCAATGTGGCGGTTTGGGCATCAAGATGTGGAATGCCAACCGCGTTCATCGGAAAGATCGGCCGGGACCGGTTTGGTGAACTGGCCATCAACGATCTACTTCGGGAAAATGTGCAATTTGATCCCATTCAAACGGATGAACACCGAACCGCCAGTGTTGCTGTATGGATTGATCATACAGGTCAGCGATCAATGGTATCCGGTCAGGGAGCAGACTTCTATTTATTGCCATCAGAACTTCCGATAGACATAGTCAAAGATGCCAGGCATCTCCACTTGACAGCATGGTCATTCTTTACGGATCCACCTCGATCTGCAGCCAGGTTAGCGGCTAATATTGCCAAGAAAAATGGTGTCACGCTTTCCCTGGATCCTGGCTCATTCCAAATGATAGAAGAAATGGGAGTGGATAAATTTATTCAATGCACTAACGACCTTGGCATTGATATATTTTTCCCCAATTTCGAGGAAGGAAAGGTTTTGACAGGAAAATCGAACGAGGAAGAAATCGCTCAAACGTTGGCAGAGATTTATCCTGGTGCGATAATCGCATTGAAACTGGACAAAGACGGGGCAATGATTAATATAAATGGTAAATCCACCCATATTCCGCCAGGAACAGAAACCATTATTGACGCCACGGGTGCGGGCGATGCCTTTGCAGGGGCGTACCTGTCCCAATATCTGATCAACAAAAATCACTTGAAAGCGGCACGTTTTTCAGTTAAAATCTCGTCGTGGGTAGTGAATAAAATCGGTGCTCGCCCTTCTATGGATCGACAACTATTACAATTAGTTCAATGATCTATTAAAATTAGATTTCGGCAGAACCGCCAGAATTTTATAATTAGAAGCACATAGTCTGAATTTGAACTTAGAAAAATTTTCTTCGTGTGAAGTCTATCCCTGTAAATTTGATTCTCTGAAATGGTTCGTATCTCAAAGATTAGTTACGGATTCCATAAATTTCTTTTTCAACTAATATCTTTTTGGGAGTGTTATTAAAATAATGAAATATGTTTATAATTTCGGCAATGGAAAGGCTGATGGTTCCGCGGCAGATAAAAATCTGTTGGGTGGCAAAGGCGCAAATTTGGCTGAAATGACCAATCTGAATATCCCCGTTCCTCCGGGATTCACAATTACCACCGAAGTGTGTACATATTATATGGAACATGCAGCTTATCCATCTGAACTTTCTGACCAAATTAACCAGTCGTTGGAACTATTAGAAAAGATAATGTCGCAGGGATTTGGAAAGCCTACCAACCCACTGCTGGTTTCGGTCCGATCAGGCGCCAGAACTTCCATGCCCGGTATGATGGAAACAGTCCTTAATGTGGGCCTGACATCCGAAACGATACCCGGAATGATCGCTATGACTGGCAATGAACGGTTTGTTTATGACGCCTACCGACGGCTAATTACCATGTATTCCGATGTGGTGATGGAAAAATCTGCAGGGATTGAGCCCGCCGAGGGGAAAGGAATCCGTGAGCAACTCGATCATATTATGGATAAAATGAAAGAAGAGAACGGATACGCATCTGATACGGATTTGTCTGCTTCAGATTTAAAAACACTCTCTGAATTGTTCAAGGAAAAGATCATCGAAGTTTTGGGTAAACCTTTTCCCGATGATGCCATGGAACAGCTTTTGGGTGGAATTACAGCCGTTTTCAGATCGTGGAATGGTAAGCGAGCCATCAGTTATCGGAGAATCGAAAGCATCCCTGATCATTGGGGTACCGCGGTAAATGTTCAAACCATGGTTTTTGGAAATATGGGTGATGATTCCGCTACTGGTGTGGCGTTCACCCGAAATCCGGCTACTGGTGAAAAAGAATTTTATGGTGAATGGTTAGCCAACGCACAGGGAGAAGATGTTGTAGCCGGAATTCGGACTCCAAATCCTCTCAACAGCTCTACAAAAACGGATGATTCATTTGTTCAAGTAGGTCTTGACGAGTACATGCCTGAAAATTATCAACTGCTGCATGATATTCAGCAAAGACTTGAAAATCATTATTCCGACATGCAGGATATCGAGTTCACTATCCAAAAAGGTAAGCTATGGATGCTTCAGACCCGCGTCGGAAAGCGTACCGGTAATGCTGCTATCCGAATGGCCGTGGAAATGGTAGCAGAAGGAATGATTGATGAAAAAACAGCCGTACTTCGAGTAAAGCCAGAACAATTGGATGAAGTCATGCACCCAATGGTGGATTTTAAAGCAGAGAAAATCGCCAAAGTACTGGCAAAAGGATTACCCGCAGGACCAGGTGGTGGTGTGGGTCAAATCGTGTTTTCTGCTGATGATGCTGAGAGTTGGTATAAACAAGGCAAAAAGGTGATTTTGGTCCGGAATGAAACGTCACCCGAGGATGTCCATGGTATGCATGTGGCAGAGGCAATTCTTACTGCAAAAGGCGGAATGACCTCTCATGCTGCATTGGTTGCCCGAGGATGGGGAAAGTGTTGTATTGTCGGGTGTTCTGCATTGAACATCAGTGCGTCTGAAAAGAAAATGACAATTGATGGTGTTGTGTTAAAAGAAGGCGACTGGCTGACGATGAATGGTACGTCGGGAAAAGTGTACGAAGGAAAACTACCCCTTATTAAACCGGACCTGGAAGCAAATACTGAATTCACTGCATTATTGAAAATGGCAGATAAATTCAAGTCACTTAAAATCCGTACAAATGCAGATAGCCCTGAAGATGCCAGCCTCGCCCGTGTATTCGGTGCAGAAGGTATTGGACTATGCAGGACCGAACACATGTTTTTTGAACCTGACAGAATTATCTCCATGCGGAAGATGATCTTGTCCAATACCCTACAAGAACGTCGTGCTGCTGTAATGAAGTTGTTACCATTCCAGCGTGAAGATTTTTATGGGATACTAAAGGCAATGTCACCTCATGCAGTCACAATCCGACTGTTGGATCCTCCATTGCATGAGTTTCTCCCTCAAACTGAAGAACAAATTGAAGAATTAGCTGGCGAATTGGACGTATCTCCTGAAAATATCAAAAAGAGGATAGGATATCTTCATGAACTGAATCCCATGTTGGGACACCGTGGGTGCAGGCTTGGTGTTGCTTATCCTGAAATTACGGAAATGCAGGCAAGAGCGATTTTTGAAGCTACTATCCAGCTGATAGAAGAAGGCGTTAATCCCATGCCTGAAGTGATGGTTCCGCTTGTGGGTACTGTGACGGAACTCATAAGCCAGAAAAAACTTATCATAGCAACTGCAGATGCGGTGATGGAAGAACATGGAATTCGTTTTGATTATCTGGTAGGGACTATGATTGAATTGCCGCGGGCATGTATCACCGCTGATGAAATTGCCTTGGAGGCTGAATTTTTCTCATTTGGAACCAATGATCTGACACAAACCACATACGGATTTTCACGGGATGATATTGGAAACTTCCTTCCCAAATATCTTGAGGATAAAATCCTCACCCATGATCCTTTCCAATCCATTGACCAAAAAGGTGTGGGTGAATTGGTGAAAATGGCGGTTCAAAAAGGCCGGAGCCAAAAACAAGACTTAAAAATCGGTATTTGTGGTGAACATGGCGGGGATCCAAAATCCATTGAATTTTTTAATTCTGCAGGATTGGATTACGTAAGTTGCTCTCCTTTCAGAGTTCCAATTGCGAGATTAGCTGCGGCACATGCGACTCTGAATAGTTAAGCGAATTGATAGCACAAAAAAGGGCAGTTAATACTGCCCTTTTTTTATACTTTCCGGTTTTACTTGTACCGGGATTTAAATTCATCGGCAGCCTTCTTTCGGCGTTCTTTTTCCTCAGGATCCAGCTTACCTTCGATCCATTTGTGATTATCGCTGTCCATTGTTTCTTCTAAAACCTTTTGAAGATTTTTTGCAGCCTTTACATCGTCTTTATTATCGGAGTTTAATCCGTGTTCGATAATCTCTTCAATCTCAGGAATTAATTCAGAATAAAAGTTTTTTGCCAAATCATATGTACCATGCCAGTGGGTGTAATCGGGGGCCATCATTGAAGCAGCGTGCCGGGCACGACGGCCTTCGTGGTGCCAAATTTCAAACCAGGTAAAATCAATTTTATCACTAAACGCAATATGGTTTCCTTCGTCATCTTTTTTCAATAATGGAACTGCTGCTTTATAAAGCGCTTCACCAGGTGTAGCATATTTATCATCGTAAAGATCGATCAATCCTTCGTATTGAATAAAGAAATTATCTGTAAAATTGCTGTTGTGGCAAGCCACGCAAACGTCCTGCATATTATTTCGTCTAGTATCGGCATGGATATTTGAAGATTCCAGCCCCCATTTTGCGTCAGTTTCGTGTGATAGTTTTGAGTGAACAGGACGATTATTCCATTTGATCCGCAATCCGATATTGTGAGTAATACTTTGATTGGCCGTAGCGGACATATGACAGGTAGCGCAGGTTGGTGCGATGTCGTAATCTTCACCCACGACCCATTTTGATGAAGACAGATTCATCCGATCAACATTTGCAAAAAAATTGATTCCATGTTTGGACTCTTCATAAATCTCTTTCTGTGGATGGTCTGGACCGAGGTGGCATTTACCACAGTTTTCAGGTCTTCTGGCCTGTGCAACGGAGAACTCATGTCTCTGGTGACATGCTGAACATGCGCCTTCAGAACCGTCGGGGTTGATTCTGCCCATCCCGGTATTTGGCCAGGTAGCGGGATCTAATCTGCCATCTTCCAGCACCTTTACTTGGCTCCCATGACACTGCCAACATCCATTCACGGCAGCAGCAGAATTCCCGTGGGGGAATCCTTCGGTGATGAATTTGCTGTTTCCTTCAACGACTTCAGCAAGAACGTTGTCTAATGAGCCCATGATCCGACCTGCTTTTGAATGATGGGAATTCAGAAATTCGTCCACTTCCGTTTCATGGCATCTGGCGCAATCCAACGGAGAAACGATGGTAGAGATGTAATAATCTTCATGTTCAAATGCGTCTACATCACTTTTTTCGGCGCGGTGGCATTCGTAGCAACCCACATTGGCGCCATAATGTTTACTGCTCCCCCACTGCTGATAAAGACTTACATTTACTTCTTTATGGCATTGCATGCATTCCTTGGATTCCTCTGATAATTGTGCCGGGATTTGCGGCGTTGAGATGCCTATGGCAAGTATTACACAGAGGATTATAATTGATTGGAATTTAGTTTTCATGGCTCTCTCCTTGATTTAGAGTGTAAAAAGATTATAATAATTAATGATTCTTGAGTCATAAATTAATGATATCATAATTTATCGACAAAGAAAAACCCAATAATTCGGAATAATCATACTTCTTAAAATTATTGAGATTGTTTTTAGGATGTTTATTGATTTTCATCTATCTGGATCATCATACCCGGTAGTATGGAAATTTGATTGGTCAACACAACAGGAGAAAAATAATGAAAAAAATTACTCTACTCATCGTTTTGATTTCTATAACCGGTATGCTCTACTCCGAGTCTGCATTCGATGTGTCAGGTCAGATTCGTCATCGGTATGAATTCTCGGATAAAGATTTCAACAATGATACCGGTGCAGATACCTTCTCGCTGATGAGAACCCGCCTGAACCTTGGTTTTGAACCAGCAGAAGATCTAAAAGTATTTGTTCAATTTCAGGATTCCAGAAAGATGGGTGAAGAAATGGGCACCATGGATGGAACCGCAAATTACTTTGATCTGCATCAAGGGTTTGTAACCATAAACAATTTCTTCAACCTACCACTATCCCTGAAGTTGGGTCGGTATGAGGTGATATACGGACCACAGCGGTTAATGGGTGCGGTCGGCTGGAGCAATGTAGGTCGAAGCTTCGATGGCGCAACAGCGTCTTTTCATCATCCCATCGCCGATATTGACCTCTTCAATCTAAAAGTAAGTGAAACCGGATTGATAGATGATGTGGATGATGTATGGGTACGTGGTGCCTATGGAAAATTGAATCTTGAAAATTACACCACTCAGGCATTTTTCATTCAGGACGACGAAAGGAACACCTACGGAATGTATGCAAGCGGAGAGATCATGACAAACCTATCTCATGAGACCGAATTTGCAATGCAGGGTGGTACTTTGAATGGAGAGGATGTAAAAGGATTATTTTACGCATTCAATCTGACCTATGATCTGGGTATGTTTAAGATTACCGGTGGGTATGATCATCTCAGCGGAAATGATCCTGAAACGAGTGAGAGCGAAACTTTCAGCACGCTGTATGCAACAAATCATAAATACTATGGATTTATGGACTACTTTCCAACTGGAGCGGGTGCTTTAGGATTGAACGACATTCATGTAAAGTTATCCGGTTTTGAAATTGCAGGCGTGAAACTGAATGCCGCCTATCACATCTTTACATCTGAGTATGAATCAGGTGGAGATTCTGACTTCGGCAATGAACTTGATCTGACCTGTGTAAAGAAATACAACGACAATGTTTCATTTGTGGGAGGATACTCCATGTTTACCAAAGGCGGTCTGGATATCGGCTCGAACATAGGCGAAGATAATTCATCCTGGTTTTACCTGATGACGATTGTAAATTTCTAAACTGTACATTGCATAAATGATGGGCTGATTCTGAAAAGAGTCAGCCCATTTTATTTTGATGCGATCAAGTGATATTGTGAATTTCAATTGTACCTCCTTCATCCCCTAATTTACATACCCTTAAGGAGTGGGGAATTCGCATTATTTCATGATTAACATCAGTCTTGATATACATATTCGTGCCAACAGAAAAGTCGTGTGGGCGTACATGTCAGATATTCTACTTTCTCTGGCACATAATCGTCTTCATAGGGAAATCATTCCTAATGGGTCTTCGCATGCCAGAAAAGGGCGAGAATTTGTTATCTCCCACCGAACATTTCTGGGTACTCATGATATGCATGCGATCATTCAGGAATGCATTCCCTGGGAGTGCATTCAAATCCATGAATCATTCCAAAATCCCCGGACAAAAGGATTCCTGCACACCTGCACTTTTCATATGACGCCTTCATCCAAGGGCACAAAACTGATTTATACGTTGGAAGGTACCTTTGGCAATCTCGTTCAGAACTTCATGTACAAACCTATCGCCAGAGGGATTATGCTGGAGGAACTATTCCGGATCAAACATGCGATCGAATCTTCTGAACCCACGCTTGATTTAAAAGCACAGCAGCTTAAACCTATTTGACCCGATTATTCTGTTCTTTCTGAATTTCAATCAATTGAATGACAAGAGTAAATTATAGGTCTGAATTTATAATAAATAAAAGGAAGTGAATGAAAACCGAACTGATTACAGTCAATAGTTATTTACGGGAACTGGATGTCAGAGTAGAATGGGAAGAAATGAAAGATGAGTTTGAGGCTCTTGTGGAAAAGTACCACTCAACTTATCAACGAAAAGGCTTTCGAAAGGGTAAATTCCCAAAAGCATTGTTTAAAAAAGAAATGGTCCCATCCATTGAGATTGAGTTTTCTGATAAAGCGGTAAACGATTATTTCACAAAGGCACTGAATGAGTGTCAATTAAATCCGGTTAATCAGGCAAAAATTGATCACTTCCATTTTCATGAAAATTCCGAACTACATTTCAAAGCCACATTTGAGGTGATCCCTGAGTTTAAGCTGCCGGATTATAAAAATGAGTTGAAAGTCACTGTGAATAAATTGCAAAAAACAGAAAAAGATACTGCCAAAACCCTGGAAAGTATCCAGAAGCAATATGCAGAGACAAATACAGTTGACAGACCGGCTATAGAATCTGATCTCATCCTTGCAGACATTGAGGAAGTAGATGAAAATGGAACACCAATCGTCGGGAAAAAACATGAAAATCAGTTAATCAGTATCGACCGTGGGATCTTTAGTGAAAATGACCACAAATTATTTATTGGAAAATCCGCAGGTGACACTATCAATTTGTCCAATGATGGGGCTGAAAATCTGGTGCGCTTCAATATCGCCATTAAGGAAGTTAAAGAACAGGTCCTCCCGGAACTGAACGATGAATTTGCAGCCAAGGTAAGACCCAATGTAAAAACGTTTGAAGAGTTAGAACAATCTATTGAACTGGAATTGCAACAGGAGTTGGATCGTCGTTTTGAGCATGAATGTCGTGATCGAATTGCAGATTACTTTGTGAAAAATACAAAGGTGGATATTCCATCTTCCATGAAAGAGAAATATCTTGATAACATCGTGGAAGACGTAAAGAAAAAAAATCCACCAACCGAACAAATTGATGAAACAAAAGTCCGTGAAAGCTATGCGGAATTAGCAGAAAATGTCATTCGCTGGCAGTTGGTTATGGATATGTTAATCGACGAGGAAGGCCTTAAAGTTGAACGCGAAGATTTAAGCAAAAAATTTGAAGCGTTGGCATTGCAGTTTAATATGAGCGCTGAAAAAGTCAAAGCGATGTATTCGAAGTCGGACAAATTCTCAAATTTGACGGAAGACATAATAAACGACAAACTTTTTGGAATATTGAAATCGTTTGCGAAGATCAAAGAAGTAGTCGTTTCAACGGATGATGCGAACAACGCTAATAAGAAAAAGAAATGAGTGAAGTTATGACAACTCCCCATAATATGCTGATACCCATGGTGGTAGAGCAAACCGCTCACGGTGAACGGGCATACGATATTTATTCCCGCTTGCTTAAAGAACGGATCATTTTTCTTGGCACAGGGATTGACGATTACGTATCCAGTCTTATTATCGCCCAGCTTCTATTTCTTGAAGCCGAAGAACCTGACAAAGATATTTATATGTATATTAATAGTCCGGGGGGGATCATTACCTCCGGGTTCGGCATTTTAGATACAATGGCATATATTAAACCGGACGTATCCACAATTTGCATGGGTCAGGCGGCAAGTATGGCGGCCATTATATTATGTGCAGGCGCCAAAGGGAAGCGTTCCGCACTCCCCAATTCCCGGGTCATGATCCATCAACCTATGGGGGGCGTTCAGGGGCAGGCGACGGATATCGAAATCCACACAAAAGAGATATTGTATCTACGGGATAAACTAAATCGTATCCTGGCAAAAAATACAGGTAAGTCAATCAAAACCATTGAAAAGGATACAAACCGGGACAACTTCATGTCATCGAATGATGCATTGAAATATGGAATGATAGACCAAATCGTACAAAGCCGAAAACTAGAAAAGTAACATGCCTAAAAAAACATCACCACCAAAACGAAAATCTCCTTATTTATGTTCTTTTTGCGGACTTGCACAACCGGCAACTAAAATGCTGATCGAAGGGATTGATGCGTATATTTGTGAATCCTGTGTTCAATATGCCAGCGAGATTATCCTTGAAAATAACTCAGGTGATAAACCCCAAAGCCGGTTTGCAATCCAAACACCTGTGGACATCAAAAAAGCATTGGATAAGTACATTGTTGGACAAGATCATGCAAAAAAAGTGGTTTCGGTTGCTGTGTATAACCATTATAAGCGAATAACCAATCCGCAACAAAGTGATGAAGTTGAATTGGAAAAAAGCAATATTCTATTAATAGGTCCCTCCGGAACTGGAAAAACGCTTATCGCCCGAACACTGGCCAAGCTATTGAATGTCCCCTTTGCTATTGCTGACGCCACCGTTCTCACAGAGGCCGGATATGTGGGTGAAGATGTGGAGAATATTCTGGTCCGGTTATATCAAGCATCGAATTATGACGTATCCGCCACGGAGCGTGGTATCGTTTACATTGATGAGATCGATAAAATTGCCAAGCGCGACAGCAATGTCTCCATCACGCGGGATGTGTCCGGCGAAGGAGTTCAACAGGCACTATTAAAAATATTGGAAGGCACCAAATCCAATATCCCACCTAAGGGAGGCAGAAAGCATCCGGAACAACCTTTCGTGACGATTGATACCACAAATATTTTATTTATCTGTAGCGGGGCATTCGTCGGAATGGATACTTTTATTGGTCGACGAGTAGAGGGCGGTAGTGTGGGATTTGATAGAGAAATAAAATCGAAACGACCAGACAGCAATTTACTTTCTTATGTCCTGCCTGAAGATTTGATAAAGTATGGATTTATCCCGGAACTGGTAGGCCGGTTACCGGTTTTGGCAGCATTAGATCATTTAAACGAGGCGGCACTCTATTCAATACTCACCGAACCTAAAAACGCAATTATTAAGCAGTATAAAAAAATATTCCAAATGGAAGGCATTGACCTTCAGTTTACGGATGACGCAATTGATCAAATTGTCAAATTGGCAATCGAGCGAAAAACAGGTGCCAGGGCATTAAGGTCAATCCTGGAAATGGTTATGCTGGATATTATGTATGATTTTCACTCTGGTAAAAAGTCATCAACCTGCATTATCAATCGTGCAATCATTGAAAAACATGCAACTCCAATGTATAAAAAGACCGCAAAATCCGCTTAATAATATTGATATAAATCGATATGAGATCGCTCTCAAAACACTGAATTTACCGGTAATTTTCTTGGAATTTGCTTTGTTCAGCACATTTAGTATTGTAAATCTAAAATCATACCTCTAAATTCTAGTCCATTTTTCAAAAATTTTGAATTAATTGAAGAAAAAATAACATTACCTTTGTAAGGTTAATTTTAATGACAAATATATGAGTAATCTGATCGCTTTTGTTTTAGTCACGACATTACTTCATCTCTTGCATTTCTTCAATTCAAACTAAATAACAAAGGAGAGGAATTATGAATTCCGTTAATAGTATAGTAAAACACCTGTTGATTTTTGTCGCAGTGTGTACGATGGCCTATTCTCAGTCAGCAGTTTTGAGCTACGGGAATGTTGATGAATTAGCAGGCACGGCAGAGGTCTGGATAGACGCTCCGGGTCCGGTGGCAGGCTTCCAA
>ERZ890604.200-NODE-200-length-22706-cov-5.055406_pt1 | contig 22706 bp, 17 predicted proteins | sample MGYA00521097_ERZ890604 | MGnify/ENA primary metagenome ERZ890604 (study PRJEB32303, sample SAMEA104408625) | aquatic metagenome | biome: Brackish water; feature: Chemocline; material: water | place: Baltic Sea | collected 2014-10-26T21:54:00 | depth 120 m ... | reverse complement strand
TTATCGTGGCGGCAGCCATTCTGCTTTTTTCATTTCTGGGGAGCAATGTTCTGGGTAGTCAAAAGGAATCCATGAAGCGGATGCATCACGGTGATGATGATATCAGACAGGTGCGAAGTCTGGAAGTAAACAACCAGGATATGCAGGTGGATATCCCTGTTACCGGTAGGGTGGACGCTATTGACCGATTTGAAATTTTTGCCGAAGTGACCGGAACGCTTATGGAATCACCCGTCCCTTTTAAAGAGGGTAATCATTTTAAAAAAGGGGACATCCTCCTGAAGATTGACGATCGCGAAGCTCGGCTGAACCTTCAGGCGCAGAAAAGCAATCTGTTGAACAGCATTACGCAATTACTCCCGGACCTGAAACTGGACTTCCCTGCAAGCTATGCCAATTGGGAATCCTACCTTAAAACATTTGATCTGGATCGCCCGCTTCGTGAATTGCCTGCAAATGTGAGCGACAAGGAAAAATATTTTGTCGCCGCTCGGGGGATTTACAACTCTTTTTATTCCATTCGGAGTTTGGAGGTTCGGTTGGAGAAATATACTATCCGGGCGCCGTACGAAGGGGTGATCACCCAGTCTAATATTACGGTGGGTACGTTGGTTCGCATTGGCCAAAATCTGGGTACGTTTATTAGTACAGAAGCCTTTGAGATTGAAGTTGCTCTGTCTCCGGTTGAATTAGATTTTGTATCTGTGGGGAACCATGCGCACTTCCTATCATCAGACATTTCAGGTAAATGGTCTGGAAAAGTTACCCGTATCAGTGAACAGATCGATGCTGGGACTCAAACCATTAAGGTATTCATAATCATCACTGAAGATCACCTGAAAAGCGGCATGTATCTCACAGGGTACATCCAATCTAATTCCATTAAAAACGTGATGGAATTACCTCGAAACCTCATCACTGACGATAGGACAGTTTTCGTGATTCAGGAGGATACTCTGAAATCAGTGTCTGTCCGAATTGTGAAACGAATGGAAAAATCAATGCTGGTGACCGGACTTACAGATGGAACCATCCTAATGAACGAGATCATTGTGGGCGCCAAAGACGGGATAAAAGTGACCACTTCTACACAGGGTGATGCCAAATGAAGTCACTGATCAAATATTTCATCCGGTATCCCATCAACGGAAATCTTCTCGTTATCCTCATTTTTATTTTTGGGTGGTTCGGATTCAATTCACTGAAAACCACCTTTTTCCCCAATGTTGAAAACCGAAGTGTGACGATTCAGGTAGTATATCCCGGTGCATCACCAGAGGAGATTGAAGAGGGGGTAGTACTGAAAATTGAAAACAATCTCAAGGGATTATCAGGAGTAGAACAGGTCACTTCAATATCAAACGAAAATTTTGCATCCATTACTGTGGATGTATTGAAAAATTACGACCGGAATAAAATCCTGCAGGATGTGAAAAATGCAGTAGATCGGATCGGTTCTTTCCCCATCGGGATGGAAGCCCCTGTTATTTTTAATACTGAAGCCAGAGAATTTGCCGTCAGTTTCGCTGTTAGTGGTGACGCAGGTCTGCTGACTCTAAAAAATGCTGCCCAACGTATTGAGAACGATTTACTTGCCATTGATGGGATTTCCAAAATCAGTATTGATGGATATCCTGAAGAAGAAATAGAGATCAGCTTTACAGAGGAAAACCTTCGAAATTACCAATTGACCTTTGAACAGGTGAGACAAGCAGTGCGGGCATCTAACCTAAACATGACAGGTGGGACAGTCAAAGGTGAATATGAGGAACTTCTGGTCAGGGCGAAATCCAAAGAGTATTATGCACAAGATCTGGAAAATATCATTCTCAAAACCACGGCTGATGGGCGGACTGTCAGACTAAAAGATGTGGCTCGGATTAAAGATCAATGGGCAGACAGTCCAAAACGAACCTATCTTGATGGAAAAAGAACAGTAATAATTACCGTCAGTAATACCAATCAGGAAGATTTGATCACCGTTTCAACCCGGGTGAAAGAATACATCGACAAGTTCAATCAGGAGGATAGTCCTGTTAAACTGGCAGTGGTCAGAGATGGGGCAAAGATTCTGAAGCAGCGAATCAGTCTCCTCGAGAAAAATGGAATTTACGGTGCGATCATGGTGTTGGTGTTCATTGCCATGTTTCTAAATCCCCGGTTGGGATTCTGGGTCGCTCTTGGATTACCGGTTTCATTTATGGGAATGTTCATTTTGGGCGGAGTTTCCGGACTTACTATTAATATGATGTCGTTATTTGGGATGATACTGGTAGTGGGTATTTTGGTGGACGATGGGATTATTATCGGTGAAAGTATTTACCAGAAACACGAGCAGGGAATGCCTCCTGAACAAGCGGCGCTGGCGGGGACCATGCATGTGCTCCCAGCGGTGTTTACAGCGGTCATGACCACAGTGCTGGCATTTTCTGTTTTCTTCTTTTTAGACGGACGGATGGGAGAATTCATGTCAGATATGGCTTTCGTCGTCATCGCCACGCTTCTCTTTTCTCTCATCGAAGGAGCATTCATTTTACCGGCACATATCGCCCATTCCAAATCAATGAAGCCGAGTGCAAAGAAATCTCGATTCGAGTTGGTCATCAATGGTTTCATGATGTTCATGAGAGAAAAATGGTATTCGCCAATCCTAAAACATGCTATTGCACACAAAGCTATCACTTTTTCGGTTGCGGTTGGATTACTGATTTTGACCTTTGGTGCCATCAAGGGTGGATTTATACAGACCACTTATTTCCCGTACATTGACCGTGATAATGTCTCGGTGTCAGTCGAAATGGGTAGTGGTACTCCCGACGAAATCACCGAAGCACGTCTTGACCAAATCGAAGCAGCTGCATGGGCAGTTAACGAAGATTTCAAGAAAACCAGGGATGATCACCGCGATGTTGTTCTCAATATCCAAAAACGGGTGGGACCCAAATCTCACGAAGGGAATGTACGCATCACACTGTTGGAAGGGGAAGAACGAAACCTAGAGAGTTTTCACATCACCAATGCCATTCGTGAGAAAACAGGTTATCTTGAAGGTACCGAAAATGTAACATTCGGATCTGCAGGCCATTTCGGAAAGGCAGTCTCACTGTCGCTCCAAAGCCACGATTTCGAGACGCTAAAATTGGCAAAGGCAGATCTGAAACGAGAAATGAGTGATTTGCCATCTCTTAAAAACATCACCGACAGTAATCTCGAAGGATTGAAAGAGATCAATATCACTTTGAAAGAAAAATCTTATCTTCTTGGGATATCCCTGCAAGATGTGATCTCCGGTATCCGTCAGGGTTTTTTCGGAAGTGAAGTACAACGTCTGCAACGAGGTCTGGATGAAGTCCGCATTTGGGTTCGATATGAAGAAAGTGAACGATCCAGCGTTGGAAAATTAGAGAATATGTGGATTAAGCTTAATGATGGAAGGGAATTTCCGTTAAAAGATATTGCCAATTTTGAAGTTGAGCGGGGTGTCTTGGGGATTAACCACATTGACGGAAAACGACAAATCCTTGTCACCGCTGACATGACGAATCCGAAAGAATCAGTCACAGATATGCTTGCGGGGATCCGATCGGATATTCTCCCAACAATTCGAGAAAAATATTCCAATGTCACCATTGGATTCGAAGGACAGAGCAAGGATTCAGCAAAGACGGGTAGATCCGCAAAGACGGTGGTGCCCATCATTCTCATTATGATGTTTGCCATTATTGTGGTAACGTTCAGATCATTCAGTCAGACGATAACCGTTTTTGCAATGATTCCCTTTGGATTCATCGGTGTTGCCGGAGGACATTTTATCCATGGAATGCCCATCTCAATTATGTCCATGTTTGGAATCATCGCCCTGATCGGTATCATGGTGAATGACTCACTGGTTTTGGTGACAGAGATGAATTATTTGCTAAAGGATGGAATGAAATTTCGGGATGCGGTTTTTAAAGCAGGTATCACTCGATTCAGACCCATCGTTTTGACATCGGTAACAACAGTCGCCGGATTGGGTCCGTTGATACTTGAGACCAGTCGTCAGGCGCAATTTCTCATCCCCATGGCAGTATCCGTCGCATATGGAATTATGGTGGCTACCACTATTACTCTCGTCGTATTACCGGTAGCTCTGGTACTGTTGAATGATATCAAGTATTATCTTCCCAAATGGCTATTTAAGAAAAAACTGACTAGGGAAGATGTTGAACCTGCCGTCAGAGAATCGAGGTATGAAATTGAATTTTAACTATAAATGGATCGCCATACTCATTCCGCTGTTCTTTGGAATGATCTTTCCCCAGTCGGTATTGACATTGGAAGAAGCTATTTCCATTTCACTAAAAGAAAATTATTCGATCCGGATTGCAGAGTACAATTATCGAGTCACAGAAAATAACGCAACTCCCGGGGTGGCAGGATTATATCCTCAATTAACCTTCAGTGGGTCTTCTTCGCGATCGGAATCAGACCTGTCAAACTTACCAAGGGACAGCACCAGTTATATTGATATGAATAATTCCTCGTCATCATCGATGAACTCATCGCTGGGGATCAGCAGTGTTTTATTTTCCGGTGGAAGGAATTACTATACTTGGGAGAAATTAAAAAAAGCACGAGATGTAGGGGAAGTCCAGAAGCAACTCGCAACGGAAAATACGATGGTTACAGTCATCAGGGCGTACTATCAAATAACATCGTTGAGAGATAATTTAGAAATTGCACGTGAAGCGTCGGAGATATCAAAGCAACGGTTAGCACGTATAAAACATAAAGTTGATCTGGGTAGCGCTATAAAACTTGATCAGCTGAATTCTGAAGTAGATATGAACACGGATAGTGTGAGCGTTTTAAAAGCCCTCCTTCAATTAGAGAACGCCAAACGGAATCTGAATTTCATCTTGGCAAGGTCCATTAATACGGATTTTACGGTTACGGGATCGGTAGAATATTTCCCCCAGAAGGATTTGGGTGACTGGAAGGTGAGTGCATCAGATCAAAATACCACTGTAAAAGAATCCAGATTACAATTGGAGCAGAGTGAGTATGACGTAAAAACTGCAAAAGCTGCGTATTTTCCCGTTCTCACGGGATCAGCTTCATATAACAAATCCCATTCGGAATCAGATGGTGGACAATACAAACAAAACGAATCGGAAGGGATATCCACGGGACTAAATTTATCGGTGGATCTGTTTTCAGGATTTCGAAAAAATACCAATTTGCAGAACGCAAATATTGGTGTCAAATCTAAAAAGGAAGTCCTGGATCGGACGATAGCGCTACTTGAGACAGAAATAATGAACGCCTATGCCACCTATCGCAACGCTAGATTTACTGTAGAAGTGGAAGAAAAAAATCTGGAAACTGCAAAATTGAATTTTGACAGGACACAGGAATTATTCCAATTGGGGCAGGTAACCACTACTCAATTCCGAGAAGCCCAATTAAACTGGATACGCGCTGAATTGAGACTGATCAACGAAAAATACACTGCAAAGTTCGCAGAAGTAGAGTTATACCGTCTCAGCGGAACACTACCGGATTTGTATCCCGGTAATAAAAACTGATAAACTGGTATCCTTCATCTTGGGTATAGCACTAGTAGTGGACTAAAGTCCGGATTTCTTGCTTTACCATACCCCCAGCTTGAAAGCCGGGGTAAATCAATTGCTAAATCAACGAAATCCCGAAGGAATTTGGTTTAACGCTAAATACAGGATGATTTCTAATGGGTTTAAGATTAGGTTATCATAAAATTGCTCCATACCGGCTTGATAACCGGGTTTACCTAGAGGGTTGTGGTACCGGTTTTTGTCATATGGGACAAAAGCAAGGTTCATATTTTTAGTCAAAAACAAGTATACTTAGGAAATGGGGATTACCCTGGCATTTATGCCGGGGTAAAAAAGGTAGCTCACTATTGGGATTTATCCCAACAGAACTGGAGAAAAATACAATGGCATTTATCAAAGCATGGATTCACTTTGTATGGACCACAAAAAATCGAAAACCATTATTATTAAAAGGTATAAAAGAACAATTGGTTGAGCATATTAAAGAAAATGCATCAGCTAAAAATATTTATATTGATTCGATCAACGGATCAGTTGAACATATCCATTTGCTTATTTCTTTAAGAGCGAATCACTCCATTTCTGAAGTTGCAAGATTATTAAAAGGCGAATCATCTCATTGGATTAATAACCAGAAACTTTTGAAAACAAAATTCGACTGGCAAGATGATTATTTTGCAATTTCGGTAAGTGAATCCGTTGTTTCAAAAGTCAGAAACTACATCAGAAATCAAGAGGAACATCACAGGATAAAACCATTTTCTGAGGAATATGATATGTTTATTAGCAAGTATGGATTCTAATATTTATTCTTATTTTAGATTTAATCAATTGGACTAAAGTCCGGATTTCTTGCTTTACCATACCCCCAGCTTGAAAACCGGAGTTATAGTCTTACAATCTGATAATAAATTTCACTGGAAAACCGCAAAATATTGTTCATAACTTTTTACAACGAGATATAAAGAATAAGGAAAATTTTGAAACGTTTTATACTATTTTATACACTAATATTGACGCATCTGCTTTTTTCGGAGTACCGAAACGATGCTTTATTGATATGTCTGGCACCAGACTCATCACCCCTTGATATAATTTCATCACGGGATGAAATTTCGATTTCTAATTCTCAACTACAGCAGGTACTTACGCAATACGATGCTACATCTATAGAACAGTGGCTGCCTTCTGCAAAGGATACGGATCATGATGGTGACATCTATCTGAACAGAATTTACAGGGTCACATTCGGTATTACTGGTCGACAGGATTTGAATGCAGTTAAATCTGCTATTACTGAATTACCGGGAATTCTGTCTTCTGAATTTGAACCCATCAGAACACCTGCGTATACACCAAATGATCCGCAGTATTATCAACAGTGGTTTCTCCCGCAAATCGGAGCAAATACTGCATGGGATTTTTGGAGTATGTCCGGTATGGATTACCCCGGAGATCAGGAAATCATATTAGCTTCAGTCGATACAGGTGTTGACTGGGATCACGTTGACCTGATCGATAATATTTGGCAGAACCTGAATGAAGATGCCGATGGTGATGGCCACACACTGGAATACATCGGTGGAACCTGGGTACTGGATCCAGGGGATTTGAATGGTATTGATGATGACAACTGGGACAATAATTCCCTAACGCACATTGATGATCTCATTGGCTGGGATCTTTCCGGTTGGAGTGGCGGTGACGATAACAATCCCATCCCGAAAATAGGTGTTTCAAACTATTCCACCTGGGCACATGGTACTCACGTAGCGGGTCTCCTTTCAGCCAGTACAGATAATGGCACTGGAATTTCATCAACTTCATTCAACTGTAGCATTATGTGTGTGAAGGTCTCTCAGGAAGATCAGACAGGAACTCCTTATATCACAGATGGATATTCGGGTATTTTGTATGCCGCACAAGCAGGGTTTGAATATGCAGGATTTTCAATCCAGAACAATAGCTGGGGCGGGGGTGGATTTAATCAATATGAGCAAGCAACAATCAATGTAGCACACGACACGTATAATTCCATCATTGTTGCTGCCGGTGGAAATGGAGCAGAAACGGGCGGTGAGGATGAACAAGCACATTATCCTTCAAGTTATGAAAATGTTATCTCCGTGGCACCACTGGGTAACAATGATGTGTGGCATCATTGGGCCACCTATCACCCTACCATCGACATATCCTCTCCTGGTGAAAATATTCGAAGCTGCGTCATTAATAACAACTACTCCAATTGGGACGGTTCTTCAATGGCATCACCCATTGTGGCCAGTACTATCGCACTCATGAAATCCTATTATCCAGAACGGAATCAAGCACAACTGGAAACGATGATTCTGGCTACTGCTGATCCGGTAATTTATCAGGTAAATAACGAAGGTTATTTGTACGGGAAACTGGGTACAGGCAGAGTGGATGCACAAAAAGCGGTGGAAACTCCCTTGTTACCTATCATTGAGTTTGCAGGTATGGACATTATTCCTGTGATAGACTCCGATGGGATAATCAACGGAGGAGATGTGCTGGAAATATTTGCCATTTTATTCACAGATCCGGGCTGGGGAACCGCAACCGGAGTTCAGGGCATTTTATCAACTAATTCTCCTTTCGTTCTCATTATCAATGGTAGCACGATGTTTTCAGATATGCCTCCAGGTGAAGCAGCAATTAACGAGCTGACACCACTGGAAATAGAATTACTTCCGGATATCCCTGAAGGGTCACTATCCATGCAGCTCACCGTTACATCAAATGAAAATGAATGGGTCCAGTATCAGGTAGAGTTCACTATTGACATTCTTGTGGAAGCCTCACAGCAGTTAGCGGGCGACCTGAATAGTGATGACAATCTGGACGTTTTGGATGTGGTCATCATGGTTGGAATCATCATCGGAGATAATCCCCCATCTGAATTGCAACTGACCATTGGCGATATGAATGGCGATGAAGACCTCGATGTCCTCGATGTGGTCATACTTGTAAATGAAATTATTAGTAATTAAAGAGTCACCAACATGAAAAAATATATTTTGTACGCGGTTGGAATTTTCCTTATAACAGTTGCCTTTTCAAGTAACGACAACCCGAAAATATCTGATCGACTTGAAGGAAAATTGCAAAAAACCATGCCTGCTAATATTAACGTATGGGTGTATTTATCTGACAAAAATTTATCGGACAACGACCTGATAAAAACGATTGAGCATGTACAGTCCGAGATGGATACGCACACCTTATGGCGACGTTCAAAAACCCGACAGGGTGATCTAGCTGACTTTAAGGACATCCCGGTTTCACAGGATTATATTAGACAAATTATCGAAACGGGTGCACAATTAAGAGCGACCTCTAAGTGGTTAAATGCAGTTTCAATATCAGCCGGACCAAAAGAGATTCACCAAATCGCAGAACTTCCATTTGTCGAAAAACTGGATATTGTACTCGGTGGAAAAAGAATCGAACCCACCATCGAAATTGATCAAAATGAGTATTTTGGTCCACGCACTGATTATGGAGATTCGTATGATCAATTGAACCAGATCAATGTCATTGCTGCTCATGAAGCAGGTTACACGGGACAGGGAATTATTGTACTCATGCTGGATACAGGATTTTATACGGACCACGAATCCATACATGAAGATCAAATCATCGCCGAGTGGGACTTTATCAATAATGATGGAGAAACTCAAAATGAACCTGGTGATCCTGAAAATTCTCATAATCATGGTACTTACACACTTTCCACGCTGGGCGGTTCATTTGAAGGTCAGCTTTATGGCCCTGCTTACAACTCTCAATTTTTAATTGCGAAAACAGAAGACGTGTCCCAAGAGGTCCCAATCGAAGAAGACTGGTTCGTTGCTGGTTTAGAATGGGGAGAATCATTAGGCGCTGATGTGGCGTCATCATCCCTGGGTTACATTGATTGGTACATGTTCGAAGATTTGGATGGACAAACCGCGGTAACCACAATCGCGGTAAATATAGCCATCGAGAACGGAATGGTGGTTGCAACTGCAGCAGGGAACGCTGGTGCGGGCGGTCTCATTGCTCCTGCGGATGCGTTCAATGTACTGACATGTGGTGCCGTGAACAGCGATGGCGAAATCGCAGGATTCAGTTCTTGGGGACCCACAGCTGACGGTAGGATTAAACCAGATATTTGTGCCAGAGGTGTTGCCACAAGATGTGCAGATATTACCTCTCCGGAAAGTTATCGTGAAGCAAATGGTACGTCCTTATCCACACCATTAGTGGGAGGAGCAGCTGCGGTCATCCTCAGCGCACGACCATCCTGGACACCTCTGCAAGTTCGCGAGGCTCTCATGATGACAGCCAGTAACACCGATAGCCCTGATAACCAGTATGGATGGGGGATCATTGATGTAATGGCTGCAATCCACTATTTTGATGGTAACGGAGATGTGAACTTTGATAACGTTTTGGATGTCCTTGATGTGGTTATTGTGATTAATTACATTCTGGGAGTAATTATCCCGGATGAGGGTCAATTGCTTGTTGGTGATATGAATCAAGATGGATTACTGGATGTTGTTGACATCGTTCAAATGGTTAGTATCATCATCGGAGAAACACAGTAACCTTCTTTTTTCACCTATTTTTATCTAACGACTAATTCCAATCGCTCAAAAACCACAGGTTCTTTCTGGAGGATTATTCACCGAATAATTCTTGATTTACCGATACAAACCTAGCGAAATTCCGCAATGAAATTGAAGAGGATTCCCGTTTTTTCTTTCTTACCAAATGTTGCCGGATTATTCATCGTGCTCATTATTTGGTCATGCGCCGCAGAAGGAACTGCTGGCGGAGGACCCAGGGATGAAACCGGTCCTAAAATCATTGAAGTGAGCCCAGACCCCGATTCAGTTATTTTATCCGGCAAGGACGTGTTAACCATTCGTTTTGACGAACTTGTAGATCCCCTTTCGGTCCCCGCATCCATACGTGTTCAACCCGATATTCAACTCCTGATTAAAACTCGTGGAAAAATTGTAGAAATTGAACCTGAATCTACCTGGCCAAGAGGAACCATTATTCATATCGCATTGTCGCGCAGAATCAGAGACTATCAATCAAATAAAATGGCTGAACAAGCAGATTTGTACTTTTCCACTGGTGGTGAACTACCGAATGGTGAAATTAGCGGTAGAATATTTAATTCAACCGACGGGGTTGTTGTGGAATCTGGTTTATATCGATTGGCCGAAGATTTCACACCCGAAATGGTTCATGTAGCGGAAGCTGACGAAAATGGTAGTTTTGTATTCAGACATGTACCTGACGGACAGTATTTCATCGCCTGTGTAGAAGGAGTATTAACCGATTTCTCAAAAGAGATACGATCTAAACGCTACGGGATGCAGTCTGTTGACATTGTTACCGTTATGGATGGTAGTATCCTTACTGATATTGCAATTTGGATGGACGAACCTGTGAAACGATTATCACTCAAATCAATGCAATTTAAGAATTCAGAATTCGGTGATCTAGAATTGAGTGACGGATCCACGTTACCGTACACTTTTTCAATCCCAAAGGATTGGGACAGAGACATTTCGGTATTTGAACAACGTACGGAATCCATTATCGACGACTCCATTTTTGTGACAGTTGATTTGAAAAATCGATTGGAACGATATCAAACTGACCCATTATATTTCAAAGTTCCGTCAATTCAAGATTCTATCCCACCAGACATCAGGGAATCCGGTTATAAAAATGAGGGCTATTTAATTTCGTTCACCGAACCGGTAATACCAGAGACATCCGGCAATCTGTTAGAATTTATGCCGGATTCCGCCACTACGATGTCCGTGGACTATCAGTTCAAAGATCCCCACAGCATTCTGGTTGATTTTACTCCAATTCAATCCACGCCCGTAGTCTTGAATCTTCAGATGTTAAAGGATTATTTTGGGAACTCTTTTCAAGACAGTATATTTACGTTTATCATGGATCCGATTCAACATGTAAAAAGTAAAATCGAAGGTGGTAGCGTTAAGGGAATCATTAATTATTCCGGTACCGATTCGTTGATGGTAGAAGCGACTCGGGTAGAAACGGGAGATCGTTACTTTACCCTTGGTAAAACTGAATTTTACTTTCAAAACATTGCTCCTGGAGGGTATGTATTTAAAGCATTCGAAACGAACTATGGTATTGATCCCCAAACATATTTTTCAGGATTGTGGGAGCCCTTGCAGAGATCCGCAAGGATGGGGATCAGCGCAGATACAGTCGAAGTACGAAAACGTTGGATCATCGAAGGCGTCAAAATTGACATGAAATAAAGTGAAAGAATTTTGATCAGGAACCTGCTAATTTAGGGTAGGACAATGACAACAAGGGGGAAAATATGAATGAAACATATCATGTGATTATTGCTGGAGGAACCGGAACACGGTTTTGGCCCCGTTCCCGTCAAAAAAATCCAAAACAACTTCTAAAAATATTTGGAGAGGAATCCATGATCCGGTTGACATTTAATCGGCTCAGAGAAATCTCACCTTCAGAAAATATATTGGTTGTTGCTTCAGAATTTTTATGTAAGAATATCCGCAAGCACATTCCTGAAATTCCTCAAGAAAATTACATTGTGGAACCCTCAGCAAAAAATACCGCTCCTGCTATCGGACTAGCCGCTATCAACGTTTACCACCGGAATTCTGAAAGTGTTATGTGCGTTTACCCCTCAGATCATATCATTTTGGATGCTGAAAAATTCAAAAAATCAATTGAAGACGGTATCGCAATGGCTCTGAAAAAACCTTCGCTGGTGACAATGGGAATTCACCCTACTTATCCTGCAACCGGATATGGGTATATTCAGTGTGACTGTGAAAAACAAGAGTCCGAAGGAAAGATATTTAAAGTCAAAACATTTGCAGAAAAACCGCCTCTGGAAACTGCAAAGAAATTCTTGGAATCTGGGAATTTTTTGTGGAATTCCGGGATGTTTATCTGGAAAACAGAAATTTTACTTTTGGCAATGAAAACATTTATGCCAGAGTTACACGAATCCCTGGATGCTATTTATGATGCTGTTGGCACGGATAAATACAATATTGTACTTGATCGGGAATGGGAAATTGTTCGCTCTGATAGTATAGATTATGGTGTTTTGGAAAAAGCAAAAAATGTGTATGTGCTGAAAAGTGATTTTAGATGGAGCGATCTTGGATCCTGGAAAGCGTTATTCGACATTTCTGAAAAAAATCCACAAGGGAATGTTGAAAATGGCGAAATTATATCGGTGAATTCTAAAGGGTCATATGTTTATAGTCCGAATCGACTCACAGCAGTTGTGGGATTGAAAGATATTGTGGTCATCAATTTGGAGGACACATTGCTTGTTGCTTCTATGGAATATGCCGAAGAAGTAAAAGAAGTGGTCAGAATTTTACAAAAACAAGATATGATGGAATATCTCTGATAACAGTATGAATATCAAGCATCTTTATCGGGAATTTGAAGAACTCGCAGAGCAACTGAATATCAAATTGGTTACGAGTAAAGGTAATTTTAATGGTGATTATTGTTTGGTAGAGAAAGATAAATATATCGTCGTTAATAAAAATAAACCAATTGAATATCGTATACGCCGATTGGCTTCTGCATTTTCCTTTCTTGATCTATCAAATATTTATATTAAACCCGCAATTCGTGAATTAATTGAATCGGAACGTAAGGGGTCACTATTTTAGTTGGTTGCATTAGTCTGGAAAAACTATTTTTTACCCCTATAAAATGAATGAAATTTTTAATGAATAAAGAGAAATTCATAACATCAGGTGTCAATTTTTGCCCAACTCATAAAATGAGTTGGGCAAAATAACTATACAAATAAATAATCCGGCGGACAATGTCGGATTTTTATTTTAAATCAGGAGAACCCTATGAAAGAGTACAAAACTGAAAATATCATCAATTTTGCATTATGTGGCCATTCAACTACCGGAAAAACAACTCTCTTAGAATCGCTTCTTTTCAACGCAGGAGTAATCAAAAGGTTGGGGACTATTGAGGACGGAAATACCACATCGGACTATCACGATGATGAAATTGAGCATAGACATTCCATCACTTCATCGTTAGCAAATTTTGAATGGCTGGATAAAAAATTCAATGTAATTGATACTCCTGGATATCTTGAATTTCATGGTGAGTCAAAAGCTGCACTTCGAGTCGCAGATTTTGCAGCTATTGTGATTAACGGATCAAATGGTGTCGAAGTGGGGACGGAATTGGTTTGGGATTATGCAAAATCAGATTATCAAATCCCACGATTGATTGTTGTCAATTTTCTTGATCGGGATAATACTGATTTTGATAAAGTCCTTGCACAAGCTAAAGAACGATTCGGAAACAAAGTATTTCCGTTTATGATTCCAATGGACCATGGAGAGAATTTTAACCAGGCTGCCGATATTCTTCGAAAGGAAATCTACACCTACGAAACCAATGGTTCTGGAAATTATAAGGAATCGAAACCAACAGGTGAATGGGTTGAATCGCTGAACACACTCCATGAAGAATTGATTGAACTCATAGCTGAATCTGATGATAAGCTGCTTGAATTATTCTTTGAAAATGGAGAGTTGACTGAGGAACAGTTACGCGGCGGTTTGCATCATGCATTCCTTACGGGGGAATTGATACCGGTATTTTGTGTGGCAGGGAAAAAAAATATTGGCGTGAAACGGATGATGGATATTTTGGCCCGGTATGCCCCATGTGCATCCGATTTTAAAGAAGTGAAAGGAACCAAGCCTGGTACGGATACGGTAATTACTCTAAAGCCATCGATCAAAGAATCTACTTCTGCGCTTGTATTTAAAACGGTGAGTGAGCCACACATTGGGGAGCTATCCTTCTTCAGAGTGTACTCAGGTGAAATTAAGGCAGGAGATGAACTGGAAAATGTTTTACGTAATACGAATGAAAAGATTCGTCAGGTGTTTTCCATGAATGGGAAGAATAGAACAGACTCTAACACTCTCATTGCTGGTGATATTGGCACTGCAGTCAAATTGAAAAATACACATACTGGTGATACTCTCGCATCATCCTCAAAGCCTATTGAATTGGCAGGCATCAAATATCCCAGCCCCACAATGCGAATGGCAATCCTCCCGAAAGCAAAGGGTGATGAGGAAAAAATCTCCGAAGGCCTTTCTACGATCCATGAAGAAGACCCCACATTTCAGTATATGGTTGATCCCGAATTGAAACAGACCATTATTTCAGGACAGGGTGAGCTCCATTTAAAAATGGTTATGAAACGATTGAAAGATCGATATCATGTTGAACTGGATATGGTTCCGCCAAAAATACCTTACCGCGAGACAATCATGGGTAAATCAGAAGCCAAATATCGCCATAAGAAACAATCGGGTGGCTCTGGACAATTTGCAGAAGTCTGGATGAGAATCGAACCCAGTCAACGAGGAGAGGGCATTGAATTTAAAAGTTCTTTAGTTGGCCAAAATGTTGACCGCGTGTACGTCACTTCTGTGGAAAAAGGTATAAATTTCGTCTGTAATGATGGAATTCTTGCCGGATGTCAGGTTGTGGATCTTAAAGTGAATTTCTACGATGGGAAAATGCATCCGGTTGATTCAAATGATATCTCATTTCAGATTGCCGGAAAACACGCCTTCATCGATGCTTTTCTTCAAGCCAAACCGAAATTGTTAGAACCCATCTACACACTTGTTGTCAAAATACCAGATGCCGTAATGGGTGACGTTATGGGAGATATTTCCCAACGAAGAGGTCGTGTACAAGGAATGGAAAGCGACGGTCATTATCAGATCATTACTGCTGAAGTTCCGTTAGTCAATCTACATGATTATTCAACATCGCTGAGGTCCATGTCTCAAGGCCGTGGAATATTCAATATTGAGTTTGCAAGATATGAAGACCTCCCTGCCATTGAAGCTGAAAAAGTAATCGCAGAGTATAAAGCCAGCCGAGAACAGGGACATTAATGGACAGACTTTGGGCACCATGGCGTATGGAATATATCCATGCGCCAAAAAGCTCATCTGATTCTTGTGTTTTCTGTGAAAATTCAATAGAGGGAAACGACGAAGAAAAGCTGGTGGTTTTTCGGGGGAAAACATCCTACGTCATGCTCAACCTCTATCCATACAATAACGGACATCTGCTTATTGCTCCGTTCGATCATGAATCTGAATTCGATAATTTAACTGACCCCGTACAAATGGAAATGATGAAATTGGTTTCCCTTTCAATAAAGGTACTTAAATCCGCGATTCAGGCTCAGGGTGTAAATTTCGGGGCAAATTTCGGGAACGTAGCTGGTGCAGGAATAGAAGACCATTTACATTTTCATTTGGTACCACGATGGAATGGTGATGTGAACTTTATGCCCATTATCGGGCATACCAAAGTCATGATGGATGGAATGTTGGAAACCCGCAACCGACTGGCAGACGGGTTCCAAAAGCTACATCTTTAACCGCTGGTTTTTCAATAATAGGTATTTTTGGTTTTCATAAAGCGTATCCACTGCGGTAGCTAATTTTTCCCGGTTTATCAAATATTTCAACCAGTCTTTTCTTCTGATCGTTACATAATATCCCGCATCGGATAATAAAAAATCAGCAAGCTTATCAGGATCATTCGATAGGTACGTTTCTAGTGTTGCCATCGATTTTTGATCTTCAAATTGAATCTCCCGGTCATGCATCAAATGGATTACACGTTGCCCTGTGTAAAAATACAATGATGGTAATCGGACTTTATATGAAACCAATTGCTCACCCTCTTTTAGGTTGTTATTGATTACTTTAGCCATGCCCTCAAAACTGTTCAAATCATCTTGAACTGATGGGAGCACTGTCAATAAAACCAGGAATAACGTAACGTTATAAATTCCATAAACCCATTCAAACCGAATTTTAATATTTTTCAATGAATATCGGAAAATAATGAAATATCCCAAAGGAAGACAGAGTAAAAACCAGAATAATAAATCATAGTGGCCAATCTGGGACGGTACATTTTTAAATGGTCTGATTATCAACAACAATGGTATCAATAGGCACTGTAACGAGTTCAGGATATGGATACTTTTGAATCCATGATTCTGGTACTTACCGAATATCCAGTATGCCAATAAAATCGAGAAAAATGGCAACGCAGGCATGATGTATGCCGGGAGTTTGCTGCCTGAAAACGAAAAAAATACCAAAGGGATGAATGTGTAAACGATCAACAGGTATTCCCAGGGATGTTCATGGCGGGTTTTCCATCTTTTGAGGGTCATAAACAAGGATGGAAAATAAAACATAAACCATGAAAGCATCCCAACCAACAGGACACCGATATAATAGAAAGGCGATCCGCTTCGGTGATGAACGGTGGAAGCATATCGATCTACGGTCTGATTGACCATAAAATATTCCAGAAGTTTTGGATTATCACGGATGATTAACCAGAACCATGGTGTAACAATGATGATGAAAATGATTAGAAATTTGATACTCTCAGATAGATTGACATTTTTCATCTTTGGAAATAAGAAAATGAAAACAAAATAAGGGAAGATAAAGAAAATAAAGGGAATCGGACCTTTGGTGAGAAATGCCAGAGCTAAAAAAATGGCAGCTGGAATAATTAGTTTTTCACTACCATAATAAAATTTTCGTTTCCATTGAAAATAAATGGCGCTAATGGTGAGAAAAGATAGGTAAATATCCGTTGTAACGACGCGAGCCTGAACTAAAAAAAGCAGTGAAGACAGGAGAATGCCAACACTCCATAAATGAATTTGGGGCATTCCCGGGAATAACATCCTGGCGATGAGAAAGGTAAATATCAATATACCGAGTCCGCAAAGTGTTGGGAAAATCCGTCCACTAAAATTGTTGATGCCAAACAGCTTGAAAGAAATAGCAGTCATCCAATAGGTGAGGGGTGGTTTGTGGAAATGCTTAATGTCTATCAGGGTGGGCGTAACATAATCGTCTGACACCAGCATTTCACGTGAAATTTCTGCATAACGTGCTTCACTTGATTCAAGGTAGGATAAAGAATCAAGTCGATAGATTAACAGGAATAACGCAATACCCAGCAGGAGGTAGAGCGATTTCATACGGTATTTTGTTTAGCCAAACGAATGAGGTAAAGATTCCGGAAGTAAACGATAAATCCAAAGGACTGTCCCAGAATGAAAACAGGGTCCTTGCGGTAGATGGAATAGATCAATAGCATGCTACTCCCCAAAATGCTGAATATCCAGAAAGATACAGGTATGAGGGACTGTTTCTTTTTTTCAGAATAGATCCATTGTATCAGAAATCTCATGGTGAAAAATACCTGACCCACAAGGCCAAGGATCAACCAAAATGTGGGAATTCCACCATCACTTATGTTCATTTTCTTTATCCTCTATTCTATCTTTTAAACAGATTTTAATAAATCGATCCTGCATCCATCGAACAACCAAAAGATCCCGCAATCCGCTGAAAGCTCGGTCCCAAGTACCATATTTTGAGTCACCCGCGACCCGCGCCCGGTGGTTAACGGGAATCTCAATCACCGATGCGCCTTCCATTTTCATTAGTGTCGGGAGGAAGCGATGCATCCCCTTGAACATTTTGATCTTCGACAAGTAATGTCTATCCATAATTTTGAGAGAACAACCGGTATCATTGATATTTTCACGGGACAGGGTATTCCTAACGGTATTTGCAAATCTGGATGAAACGCGCTTTAACCAGGTATCGTTTCGTTTCTGACGCCATCCAGTGACCATATCGTAAGTTTGCAGGAAGGGGGTCATTTTGACAATGTCAGCCGGATCATTTTGCAGATCACTGTCCATTGTGATGACGTATTTTCCCTTGGCTAATTGAAACCCGGCAGCCAGTGCAGCAGATTGTCCTGAATTCTGACTCAATCGGAAGGGGTGAATGTGGGGATCCATACTAGCAGATGAAGTCATAATGTGAAAGCTCCCATCAGTGCTTCCGTCGTCAATAAGGATCACTTCATATGGTTCGTTAACTTTTTGCATAACAGCAGTGACTTCTGTCAATAAAGTAGGCAGGTTTTCCTGCTCATTGTATACGGGGATGACGATGGAATAAAGCATTATATTAATCTGATCGATAAAAGTACGATGTTTCCGTTGTGAATTAGGAAATAAATTTACTGTAAATTAAAAAGAGAATCCCAAAGATGAATAGGTGCTGATTCAAAATAATTTACTTAATTAATTTTTTATTTCCAGCGAGGAACAGATTCCTTATAAATTTATAAGCTTTTTTAGAAATGAATCTAATCGATTCCGGTGTAGCTCAGTTGGTTAGAGCAGCGGACTGTTAATCCGCGTGTCGTAAGTTCGAGTCTTACCACCGGAGCCATCTAAACCCCTGTTAATACTTAAGTTATCAGGGGTTTTTCTTTGTTACAATTTTCTCAAAACTCGCCTAAAAACCCCGAAAATGGGCAGAAATGGACAGTTTATGTCACAATTTAGTCACAACTTTGTCACAACTTTTCAAAATCTTTGAGGAGCGAACAACGTATATCACCCAATACAAATTTAGAATGGATTTTCTTTCAGATGATTAAGGTATAGGGGAGTTTTAAGGTAAAATAGTCTGATATGATACAGACTATTTGGGCTGGATAATACCAGCTAGCTTCTGAACAGGTTTTTCAATATCTTCTTTCAGAAGGTCAACATAATGGGATTCGGTGACCTTTACAGAGCTGTGTCCAAGGAGTTTTGAAACCTCATAGATGTCAGCTAGTTTCTTTTGGATAAGAAGTGATCCAAAAGTCTTTCTTAAAACATGGACATTTGCATTTGGTATCCCAGCGATTTTGTAGTATTTGGCAAGTTTATGAGAGACATATTCCGGTTTGAACTCAAACGGATAGTTCAATCCTTGCTTTTTATGCTCAATAAGAATATCATGAACACTACAATTCATAGGGATATAACGAACTTTATCATACTTTCCTGTTACACGGATCTGCATTAGGTTGTAGTCTATACAATCCCAGGTAAATAGTGGAGGTAATAATTCTTGTCGTCTTGCTCCCGTATTCAGGTACGTAATAATAAGATCTCTGAAAAAAGAATTATCAATTACCTCGAGTAGATCATGAATCTCTTTTTCAGTGAGAAATCTTACTTTCTTTTCACGAGGTTTTGGTCCTTTTACCCCACGCATTGGATTCATTTCAAGGAAATAGTTTTTTATACCGTAATTAAAGAAAATTTTCAAATTTCGGATGTCAAGATTAACTGTATTGGGGGATAACCCCTTTTTGAGTCTGTACTCCACATAATATTGAATATCTAATGGCCGGATTGATCCAAGTATACGATTCCCCAAATATTGAGAGAAATCAGATAGTGTCAACTTCTCACGTTTTACAGTTTTAGGATTTTTAGCGACCCCAATCGTGTGAAGGTACTGTTCGATTAGATCGCTCAATTGCATATTTGTTCGAACAGGCGTTTCCAATCCATTTAAGATTCGATACCTTTTTAATTCCAATTCCATGCAAATATACTCAGTTTCACGGATTGTCCCTTTAAATAATTTTCTTCGACGCTTTCCAGTAAAAGGATCAATGTAGTCAATTTCCCATTCATTCTCATGCTTATTTCTTGCTTTTCTGATAGATCCCATTTAATTCTCCTACTTGATTAGCCATTTATCTAGTTTCTCACTCGGTAATTGAATAGGAACAGCAATTTTCTGTAGTTCCGATTCTGGTATGCGAATGCACCTACCAACACGCACAATTTTTACATTGTTAAGTATTATTAATCTCCGGATGGTTCTCTCTGATGTTTCATAGATTTTCGAAATTGTCTTTGGTGAGTAGTGTTGCTCGGATAAAACCTCCGTTATGGTTCTTATACCAGTATTTTTCATATTAGTCTTTTCCTCAATTTTGCTGAATGGTCATTCGTTAAAAAACCAGGGAGGATTGCTCCTCCCTGGTCTATTCGGATATTACCCAAGACCTTCCAGATTTAGAGGTTCAAGGGTTGCGTCCTTTACTTCTTCTCTGGCCGACTGTTCGAGTTCAGCATACTTCTCTTTGAGGTCTGCCTGGCTTTTCATCAATGCAGGTACCTCTACAGAAAGGGCTTTGTTTTCATTCAGGAGATTCAGTTTTATCAGAGCATCCGTATTGGAATCGCTGTATTCCCGTTTGATTTCCGCATTTCGGTTTTTAATCCACTCAAACCGCTTCCTCAACCGTGTTTGTGCATTTTTAACAGCGCTACTTGATTTGTAGCTTTTCACCAGAAGCATGGGTCTTTTAGAACCATCATACTCTTTTTTCTCTTTTTTGGGTTTATCTTCATTTACTTCAGTCATATTGACTCCTTTTTATTTGGTTATTTATGTCGTGAAGCCCTTCTTCACATGAGGAAAATCTAGGGGGTATTTTTTGTCAAGCTGCGATCTATAGACTATCTATTAGATAGGATTTTGAGTTAAAACGGAGTGAGGTTGATGGTGCATTCAGATGAAATTGTGATTACCGAACCGCATCTTTCAATCAGTTTAAATCCCAGTTTCTCATTGATCAGCCAGATATAATGAGTCTTTGATTTGATATCATCGGTGGTCCATTTTGAGGTAAACCGTCCGAGCCTATAATAATTTTGACAAATCTGATCCTTGTGGTTTCCGGGCATAGTCTGATACACAGATAACGGATTATGGTCTTGAATATCAAGCCATGCCAGATAATACAAAAAATCAAAACAGGCTCTGTTGAGTAAAATGGAAGTGTTACCAAATTCACTTTTTAATATCACCATATTCTTATGTAGAAGTTTTTTATTGACACCGGGGTGAAGTTCGATATGCCGGATAGAAGAGGATATGGGATACCGGTTCGTTGAGGGAATGCCGTGTTGAAGATGGCTGCCGCAGGAATGGCAGTAGATTCCGTCCGGATCTTTTAGCGGTGTGTTACAGGTAATGCAGGCATCAAGGGTTTCTTTCCCGCATCGGGTACAGAACTCTCTTGGATTTGAGGTATAGGCAAATCTGCCGAACCCGCAGGACTGGCAGAATAAAACTTTGTGTTTTTGATTTGGTTTTTCCACTGATCATAAGATACAATCCCGGAATAACCAAATTTTGAAACGGGGGACTAAATTGAACCAAGCATTTCATCAGCATCGTGCTTCAAAGATGAGAAATAAGCCCTGTCAGATTCCAGATAAAATCCCTCAAATCCTTCTGCAAGGTCTCCTCGTACCAGTGAGAGAGCTGATTCCAGTTTTAGTCTTGCAGCTTCTTTTTGATTTTTCTTAAGGAGGGCTTTTGCATCTTTAATACTCTTGGAAAAATTTTCGATGTCCAGGTAATAATTTCCGGATTCCCAATTAAATAAGATATCATCGGGTCTTTTCGGGAGCATGTCTACTTTACATTCAACAAAAATCTTCCGAAGCCGTGTCATCATATTGTTTCTCACCATTCTTGCTGACTCCATCCTGTCAGAAGTCGGAGCCCACAGATCAAGGAGCAGTTCATGTTTGTCAACTGCTTTTTTATGACGCCAGCTTTTAATTAGAATATAGATGAGGATCTCGAGCGCTTTTCGGGATTTCCAGTCACGAGAGGTTAATTTTCGATTATTGATATAAATCTCCGGGGATCCAAGGAGATTAATGACAACCGGTTTTCCGGAAGCATAGGATGAGATGATGGAAAAATCGCTGCAGGTGATATCCCAGATTTGAAGAGTATTCTTAAATTCTTCCTGCCTTTCATAGTCATTGAAATAATCTTCGATGAGATTGCTGTCAAGTAATCGGTTTGTGGTTATGGCTTTACTCCATCCTTCCAGAAGGAGATCAAGGCTTGTGAACTTTCCGGGTATTTTGAGGCTATGTGTTATTTTTTCATTTAAACAGATGAACTCAATGACCTTACTGCGATATGCATATGTTTTTTTCGAGGATGGTTTTATTTTTTGTCGAGATACCCATTCATATAATTTCTTCCACTCCCACATTGAACTGCCGTCAAAATATGATTCAAGCAGTCGGATCCGTGTCAATCCACTTGA
>ERZ890604.189-NODE-189-length-23033-cov-5.545174_pt1 | contig 23033 bp, 29 predicted proteins | sample MGYA00521097_ERZ890604 | MGnify/ENA primary metagenome ERZ890604 (study PRJEB32303, sample SAMEA104408625) | aquatic metagenome | biome: Brackish water; feature: Chemocline; material: water | place: Baltic Sea | collected 2014-10-26T21:54:00 | depth 120 m ... | reverse complement strand
ACCCTATCCTACACTCTTTCCCTACACGACGCTCTTCCGATCTGTAATTTGTATCCAATCTCTGCCATGAATGGGTCAGACAGTACTTTGGCAACCCGCAAAGCAGCCCCATGGGTAAACATAGGGTATTACCCGACAGCGTCTTCTGGGTGGAACAGTCGCCCAGTTAATTCCATCCAATCTTATTATTTCAATGCGGGGTGGAGTGGTACTTACTCCTCACCTACTTATTCTTGGGATGGCGATATTGATACGGGTATGTATAGGACTGGGGAGAATAGTATAGGGTTTACTGCCGGTAATGGTTTACGGACTAGTATTGGTACTCTTGGGACATATTTATATACAATATCTGCTGAGAATAATACAGTAGTCCACATAAGGTCAGACGGGAGACTTACTAAAGCAACCTCCTCCAGACGCTATAAAGATAATATACAAGATTTAGATATTAATACAGAGAAGGTTTATGATTTACGACCAGTTTCGTTTGATTGGAAAAGTACTGGGAAATCAGATTTCGGACTGATTGCAGAAGAAGTTAGTGATATACTACCTGAATTAGTTGTGTATAATGAAGATTCCGTACCCGAATCTGTACAATATACATCACTTTCAGTTCTTTTACTAGCAGAACTTAAAAAACTTAGAGAAGAGGTTAACAACCTAAAGGAGAGCTTATAATGCCAGATATAACTATATCGTTCACGGATGCACAATGGAATAGGGTTGTTGCAGCATCTTCATATATTCTTAGATTAGATGAAGGAACTGTAGATGCAACTAAACTTGCTGCTAAATGGAAAGCCCAAGTAACTGACCATGTAAAATCTTACGAAGAAAGTCTACTAGCCGCAGACGACTTTTAGTGAAGTTTAAAAATAAAGTTGTCCGTTTACGCAAGAACAATCCGTTTATGCGTGTCTCGGAGATAGCGGTGGAGCTAGGTGCCACAAAGCAAAGGGTGTGGAATGTTTTAAATCGTAGGGACTTAGACACAAACCCACCCAAACTTAAAGCATTTCTTTACTGCTTAATCTGTGATGCCGCAATACTAGACAAGCAGAAGAAACGCCCCTTATGCTCTAAAGACTGTGCAACTAGATATAGGTACATAAAACTGTCCTGTGACTATTGCACTTCGACCGTTTATAGGTTAAAATCAGAAGTGCGCCGTGCCCAAGACTTGAAATATAGACACGCATTCTGTAACATGCGGTGTTGCAACAAATACAGGAAGGAGCAGTACTCTGGAAATTGATAACGCTTTAATTAAACAGTGGGAACCTAAAATAACTAGAATGACATCAACGTACACAATTGCTGGGCTTCACAGAGACGATTTAGCACAAGAGTTGCGTATATGCATTTTAAAGGCAGCCAAAAAGTTTGACCCAAGTAGGAATGTCACTTTCCACACCTACCTACATACAACTATGGTAAACACGATCCGCACTTTAGCAACTAAATCTAAACGTAACCTTAATAATGAAGCCTCCTATTTAGGGCAAAGTTTTGGCGCAGACGCATCACCGGGAGACTCCCCGAACAAAGCCGTCTCGCAAGAAATGCTTTTACAGGAACCTAAAGACTGGCTAGAACTAGTAGAAGTAAAAGATTTAGTAGTTTCTTTCAAGTTAACCGAACCAGAAATAGCGTTTCTAGTTCTGCGCCAATCAGGGCACTCTCTAAAAGAAATCCACGCAAAGTTCGAGACAAGGTTTCCTACTAACTCATTATCGTCAGTGAGGGAACATGTTAAACAAAAATTCCTTCAGTATAGAGTTTAAAAACTCCCCCACGCTGTATAAAGTATTCAGTCACTTTTATAAAGAAGAGTTTAACACCGACTATAAAAGTCCAACATTTATAGGGCGTGAAACTAAAGCCCTGAAAGAAGCGATTGCATCCTTTGGGTTCAACTCGTTAGTAGGGGCTTTTTACGGAGGAGTGAAACGGGGCCACAAAGACGTACATATAATGTATGTTCTGGGCGGAATAGAGTCCTACTTACCTACTTGCCAACGTACAGACTTGTATGCTAGTGTATTACTATACGGAGATTCTAAAATTAGACATCTTTGGAGAACTGTCATACATTTGGAAACTAAGTGGTTCCCAACTGCATCAGACAAACAGAAATTAGCGAAAGCTATCGAGACGTTGGAGAAGTGGAATGACATCAATTGACAAAGCAAAAGAGATACCCTACACTGACTTAACAAGTCGTGCTGCACCGCAAGAAGGGCTCCTCCGAGTAGTTTCTCAAAACTCTAAGCTACGGAAAACTTGGGTGCTTGGAACGTATAAAACATACGTAGAGGCCAAATCAGTAGCAGATAAAGCCTCAGAACAATCAGGAATATCCGTGTTCGTGCATAACGCTTACGGTCGAATTCTATACTCAGTGAAGGATTAGAACAGAATGAACAGTGATAGCTTTAATTTTATAGAGTCCGCCTTGATTTTTAATTTGTGTGACACCGCCAACTATAAAGCTTTTAGGCACCCCCAAACCGATTTTGTTGTGCATAAAGACGCTTATATGTTTTTACAGCAGTACTTAGATGAGTACAGGGATTTCCCTACTCACGCCGTGCTTCTTGAGGAGTTCTCTAAACTTAGAAAAGATGCGTCCACAGTAGAATTTTCCTATGCTCAAGATGAGTTCAAGAAGCAGGTACTATTCAGGAAAGTGGTGTCAGCCTTTTCGGGTAATAAAGAAGAACTTAGCGAAAACCCTAAGAAAGCAATGGGTAAAATCCTTCACGATCTAAATGACATAGAAGTTCTCTATGATGAAGATGTTCAGGAATACGACACGGGCGACTTAGACAGGCTAGAGGATTGGAAAGAACGCCGTGATTTACGTAAGCTGGGCGAAGGTCTTATTGGGATAAAAACACCGTTTAAATCAATCAATTCTACGGGAGTGGGGTGGCAGCCGGGAGACCTCATCTCCGCATTTGCACGACCGACTGTAGGGAAGACATGGATGTGCGTAGATATCGCAGCAACGGCTACACTCAACGGGTACAAGACACTTCTTGTATCTACCGAAATGACTAAAAAATCTATTGATATGCGTATGGATGTAGTTATGGGTAATAAGAGCGGGTACAAACTGTCTCACAGGGCTTTGAGAACGGGCAGCCCAATTGACGAAGAGAAGTATGCTGATTTTCTAACCAAGGTAAACAAAAAGAACTTATTGATCTGCGACCATATCAGCGGGGAAGATAGCATCTCTTTACATAGCATAGCTAATCTAATAAGAAAACACGCACCAGATATTACAGTGATTGACGGTGTTTATCTTATATCCACAGCGTCGAAGAACACGGCTTCATGGGAACAGAACCACAGCCTATTCTATGGTCTTAAAAACTTGGCTTTATCTCAAGACACTACTATTGTGGTATCCACTCAGGCTACGAGAGACGCATCAAATATGTTTGCGCCTCCCCGTGCCGACCAAGTAGCCTTTGGGGACGCTCTTATCCGTGCTTCTGACGTTGCTCTTTCCATGTGTATGGTAGAGGATGCTGATAATCTCAGATCAATCCAATTTCAGAAGTACCGGGACGGGGACTTACCTGCCGATATGTGCACCTTTTTGTGGAATGTTGACGAGGGTGAAATAAAAGAAGTAGACGACGTTTTTTAGGAGGAAAGAAATGCAAGTATTGACATGGTTTAAGAGAAATGACGATGACGTTATCATCAAGACCGCCAAGAGTAAAGGTCCGGGGAATCCGTACCTATCTATTACGGTAGCTGATGTCCGCAAGGGCAGGATTACTGACTCTAACGGTTACGAGAATGAGGTGGTTCTGTTTGTTCGAGCTAACAAAGTAGAACGTAACGGGCGTAAGTAATGCTTGATTGGTCAGCCGTCTTGCTGAAGGCAGGGCTAAATACCCCAGTAGGGGTAGAGCAGTTCACTATAAGGTGTCCGTTTCATACTGACCAGCATGATTCATGCTCAATTAACACTGAAACAGGTTTATGGATATGCTTTCGGGGGTGCGGTCAAGGGAGTATAAAGTCTTTTCTACGAAGGTACCTGAATTTATCAGGCGCTCAAGTAGATAAGTTCATAGGAGATCATGAGGTACTAATAGACACCTCATTCTTCGATGATATAAAGCTTGAACCACCCACACTTCCGGAAGTGCAATTCCCGTACAACACTAGTTTTGTGCCTGACTGGGTTTTTAACAGGCAGTTCACAGTTAAAACTCTAAGGCGCTGGGAGTGTGGTATTACCGGACAGGACGGGTTAGCTTTCCCTATAAGGGACGAACTAGCCCGTACTGTTGGGTGGGCGGTCAGGCGTAAGCGGGGGTTCCCAAAATACCTTTACAATCAGTCATTGAAAAAGTCTAAGTTACTATTTGGTGGGCACTTGATAAACGAGGCTCCCCTTATATACGTAACGGAAGGCCCATTAGATGCTATGTGGTTAGACCAGTACGGTTACCCTGCGGTAGCTATACTGGGTGCTTCTATGTCGAAAGCACAGGCGTCTTTACTACAGGACTTTTCAGTAGGCGAGGTAGTTTTATGTTTTGACAATGACGAAGCCGGTCAGATTGGGCTAGATAAGGCCTTGACAGTCCTAGGGGACGGGGTTAGAGTTTCTTATGTAAAGATTCCAGAACCTTACAAGGATGTACAAGACATACGAGAGTATGCTACCCTTGACAGGGTTCTAAAAGATAGAAATTATTGGTAAAGGAGAAACCTATGGTAGGTATCGGTGGGATACAGAATAGAATGGATAAGCGTACTTCGTCGGAAACTTCGATGGAGCAACGTAAAGAGCTTTGGTTCAAAGACGGTGACCAAGCCTTTATGACCGTAGTAGCGTCTGGTGAGGAAGACGACCCGAAACTCGCAGACTACTGGATGTACACGTTCAACGAAGAAGGTCGATGGAACAGTGTCCTTGGTGGAGCGAACGGCCCTCTATCCACAGTACCAGAAGGCACTCGCCCTTCACACAGGTTCGGGTTCTGGGCGTACGTACACGACGTCCTTCATACAGACCGCAGGGTGGACACATGGGAAGCCGTCGAAGGCCCCGCTGGGCGCAAGTTGTACCGAGAGACTGTAGAGGACTTCAAAGTTATCCCTCTTGCCTTCGGTCGCAGTAACTACATCTGGAACCAGCTTGTAGATGTGTACGATGACTGGGGCTGCCTAGACAAGGGTGTAGTACGGGTTCGTCGCACAGGTTCAGGAATGCAAGACACTTCATACACGTTAGTAGTAAGCCCTAGGGAATTAGATATTCCTAGTGACAGGCTTTCCGATTTGGATGAATTGGTTCCAGTAATGGATTACATGAATGAGCGGTACGGGATTTCTGAAAAGAAAGACTCCCCTGATGAAGTAGCGGTGCCAGATACCGCAGTACGCATTTCCGCTGCTTCGGATGACGACCTACCCTTCTAGTGGTAGTTGTAAACGCAGAAGGCTTCGCAACCGCAATCGAGTATCTCTCACAACATGATGAGTGGATAGTTGATTGTGAAACCAACGGCCTGCAAGCCTTGCGTGGCAACCAATTGTGCGGTGTTGGGGTGGGGGCAGGGGGTAAAACCTTCTACTTCCCATTTCGACACCGCACTCTTGGGAGCAACCTAGATAGCGACCTACTGCCTAAACTTATGGAGGTGATGAACACCTGCAAAACGATAGTAGGCTACAACCTTAAGTTTGATTTAAAATTCCTAGAAAAAGACGGTTTAGTAGTACCAGACAAAGCGCTGATAGATGTCATTGTTATGGTTCGGCTTACCGAGAACACAACAGTAACCACACTGAATCTTACGGATACGCTTATACGGCGGTATGGCCCTGAAGCAGGAGCCTACGACATCGAAACTAAGCAGATTCTACGTAAGAATAAGTGGTTTGTAGACTTCTCTTTATGCCCCCCTGACATCCTAGGCCCTTACTGCGAGAAGGACGTTGAAGGCACATACAGGCTATACGTAGATTGTAAAGACAAGATTCTTCGCAGCGGGCAGGAGAAAGTGTGGGGCTTAGAGATTGATCTAACTAAAGTCTTATACAAGATGGAATGTACAGGCGTGTCAATTGATAGTAAGTATGTTGAAAGTTCTTTAGTTAGAATAAATAAGCGTAGTGAGGAAGTTTTAAAGACTATTTATAGCATCGCAGGGGAAGAATTCAACGTAGCGAGTTCTGCTCAGGTAGGCCAAATCTTCGCTAAGCTAGGCATACGCTCACCGCAGAAAACTACCAAAGGTGTTGACTCTTGGGCAGAAGGGGCGCTAGTTCAGGTAAACCACCCTTTAGCGGGTTGGATTAGGCAGTACCGAACTCTTCTAAAGCTGGCCTCAACTTATATCGAACCGTACAGAGCTCTTGACACTATGCATACAACTTATGCAAATTGGGGCACTGTTACAGGGAGACTTTCATCAAGAGAGCCTAACCTACAAAATATCCCACGAAACCACTTCAAGTTACATGATGTCGAATTCAACACTGATGCCGAAATAGCGGAGATTCAGGGCAGGGTAGATGCGATAATAGCCGCCAAAGGCCAGAATACTTCTATGTCAGCTAAAAGTTTACGTAAAGATGTATTGCAAATATGGGGTTTTGTTGGTGATGAATCCCTAGACGAAAGTAACGACAAGCAGTTAGCTATCAGAAGGCTGTTCAAGCCTAGACCGGACCATTACCTAGTATCGTATGATTACTCACAAATGGAAGTCCGGATGTTTATGAACTACATAGACAACCCAGATATGCTTAACCTTATGAAACAAGGGGATGTTGACTTTCACGGGGAAGCTGCAAAGATAGCATTCAAGATAGACAAAGATCACCCAGAGTACAAGTTCTACAGGCAGCTAGCTAAAACCATAACCTTTGGAGTTATCTACGGCATTGGAAAAGATAAATTGGCTGGACAGCTAAACACAAGCCCTAAAGAAGCTAGTAAATACAAGGCTGAGTACTTTAAGAATATTACAGGGTCTAAAAAGTTCTTCGATTCGGTAGTGCGTATGGTTGAGCAGAGGGGTTGGGTTAAGAGTAAATATAATCGAGTGTATAAGGTAGAGCGTAGCAAGGGTTACAAGGCGGTGAATTACCTAATCCAAGGGACTAGCGCCGACCTGCTAAGCGAGCGGATGATAGAAGTCCACAAATTTCTAACGGGCACAAAAAGTAATATGTTACTTCAGGTCCACGATGAAATTATATGTGAAATACATAAGGATGATGTATTGCTGATACCACAGATTCGTGATATACTTCAAGAGAATAGTTTAGGTATACCCCTTATGGTAGATATGGAACTGTGTGAACCGTCATGGGCTACCAAACACGATTTTGAAGTTATTGACGGTAGCCTTGTATATGAAAAGAAACCCCTTCCCCCAGTGACGGCGGGAGATTACCTAGAGTGGGGAGAGGCACCTGTAATAGCAGATAGAGAATTAGTCACTAGTTTAGATTGGAGTTAGTTATGGCAAAGGTTTCACAAGAATTGTCCTTCACAGTAAATTTGGGCGATTACAACAATGCTAAAGTTAGTTTAGGTATCCATGACATAGATACCGAAGATGATGTAGACAAGCAGTTAGATGAGTCGAAAGTAGCTTTAGGCAAAGCTTTTGTAAAACTCTTTATGTTAGCAGACAAAGAACTTCAAAAGATTAAATATCCGCACGAAGGTTCAATAGATTAGGGGGTGGTTGCAGTGACTACAGAAATTACACGAATGAGAGTACTAGAAGCGGTATTAGCCGAACGGGAACGTCAGGACGCTAAATGGGGTGACCAGAGAGACAACTCAGATGAGCGATGGACAGTCATACTAACTGAAGAAGTTGGGGAAGTGGCTAGGGAAGTATATGAAGAGCGGAGTGCTGGAATGTTTGAGGAGGTTGTCCAGTGTGCGGCAGTAGCTTTTGCTTGGGCTGAAGCATACCTAAACAGGAATTCGGGGGTAGTTCTAGATGAAGAATAACGCAGAGGATTTGTTTGAAACACTACTAAAAGATAAAAACTTGGGGCTGTCCATCGGTAACGATGCAGCCTTAGAGTACGATAGGATATCTTTCGGAATCCCCCAACTAGACAAGATAACCAATGGCGGAATACCTAAGAAAAGATTCACTCTGATTTACGGCGGCTGGTCATCAGGTAAGTCGTACCTCTGCACCAAACTCAGTGAGACCGTACAGAAAGACAATGGAACTGTTTTATGGGTAGACACTGAGCAGTCATGGGACAGCGACTGGATGACCGCTTGCGGCCTTGACACCAATAGAATTCTTCTAAAGATACCCGACAATGCCGAAGATGCTTATAACGCTATGGCTGCGGGTATGAAGAGCGGGGTAGACTTGGTAGTACTTGACAGTGTTGCAGGGCTTATTCCAAGTGAGATTCTGAAACAGAAGGATATGTTTAGCTACAGCCCCATGGCGTGGCAATCAAGGTCTTGGAACCAAGCCTTGATTCGACTTCTCCCACTACTAAGGCACGGCTCTGCCCTTGTTGTTATAAACCAAGTGCGTGGGTCTATGGGGCCCGTAGCGGCGATAGAGACCATGCCGGGCGGGAAAGGTCAACAATTCTTTGCACACGGGGTACTAGAGACACGTAGAGGGGAATACATTAAAGACCCTAAAGGGAAGCGGTTAGGTTTCAATATTATTACATCCCTACAAAAAGACAAGTTCGGAGGCACTCGGTGGGAACAGGTCGAGACTCCGTTCAGAGTTGAGGGCGGCATAGATGTAACCGAGACTTACCTGAGAGAAGCCTTGGAACTAGGCCTCATAAACAAAAGCGGTGCGTGGTACACAAGCGACTTCTTTGGAGAAGAGACCATACAGGGTTTCGACAATCTTAGATTAGTAGCTGCTGCAAACCCTGATAATATGCAGAGGTTGGTAAGTGCCATACAGAAACGGGACTAAACAAGAGAAACTTGTACAGAGGTGTATAGAGGAGCTAGGTCTACGTTATGTTGAACAAGCTAAATTTGGGCCGTATGAGGTGGACTTTCTCCTCACAGAGTTAGATGTGGTGGTGGAGGCGGACGGGCCTTTCGGTCATCTTGCTAAACGAGACGCCCGGAGAGATCAGGACTTGATAGACATGGGCATAGCGGAAGTGTGGCACTTTAGAGAGAAAACGTTGAAAGACATTAAGGAAAGATTATGTCAGGAATTAAACAGATATCAAAATCAAATAGCATAGTAGCCCCCGCTGTCAAGGTTGAACTAGGGCTACCCTCTCTTATAGAGGAGGGGCTAGGAAGTGAAAACTCTCCCCCAAGAATAGGAGTGTTCTACCCATCAGCATTGGGGAACAAGTGTGACAGGTATATGTATATGGCGTACAACGGTATGTTACTAGGCAGTACCATCCCACCTAGAATACAACGAATTTTTGATGTGGGCGGGGCATTTGAAGAGAGGTTCGAGCGGTACCTAGATAATGCAAAAATTCTGGTGTTTAGGGAACTCCCCATCAAAACTCAAGACCCACCCATATCAGGTAGGATAGACTTTATAGTATTTCCGGATGATCCTGCCCCAGTAGAGTTGAAAACTATCAACAGGAAGATTATAAGAAACTAAAAGGCCCTAAACCGGAACACTTAGTACAACTCCAGCTTTACTTAAACATGGGTAACTACAAGCATGGATACATACTATATGAAAATAAAAACACGCAGGCTTGGAAATGCTTTAAGATTGACAAAGATGAGAAACTCTGGAAAGAGCTACAAGATAGGTGCAATCGTATAATGTCCCTGAAAGAGCCCCCAGAAGTATGCACTGGTAACAATTGGTGTGATTGCAGGAAGGTGGAGGTATGAAAAAACGCTGGAGCTATAGCAATGCGACAGACCTTGCAGAGAATTATCTAACTGGTCTAGGTGTTCCTACATTTGGTATGTCCTTGGATACACCGGATACAGACCTGAAATTTTCAGATGTTATTCACGCTTCTATACTCAAACTAGAAGAGTACTTAGGAATATATGGTGGGTATAAAAGTTTACTAGAACAACATGTTGCGGACATAGAAGCTCGCAAAGGAGCTATGGAAGCCCAGTTTGATGAAGCTTATAATATAGCTATGTATCAGGTTGCGGAAGAATATATCGGGAAAGGGTCACGCAAACCTACCAAAGAGCAATTACGTGGGGAAGTTATGCTGACCAGAGAATCGCTTGCCAACTTGAGGAGGGACATAATAGATGTTTCAACTTTGTATACTAGACTACTAGGACAACTAAAACTCTACTCTTCAGCATTCGCAACAGTTTCCAGAATCGTCTCTCTCCGAACTCAAGCTTATAAGGATTCAGAATGATAGCGGGCTTCGACTGCTCCTCTAAAGCTATCCACTTAGTCCTTTTGGACACAGATGAGAATTTGTTGGGTATGGAGAAGTTTGCAAGCAGCGACAAGGACTATGAAGTTCGATTTTATGAGATGTTCGACGCTTTTGAAGCGTATTCGGGTATAATAGATATAAGCACAGCAGCGATAGAGTCCGCTATATACATCCAAAATGCGAAAGCCACAATAGCTATTGCGTCGGTAGTAGCGGGTGTTAAGTTACAACTGCATAGGTCGGGTACTCCGTCTGCTCCTGTGGATAATAGAGTGTGGAAAAAAATAATTGTGGGTAAGGGTAACGCTAAGAAAAGTGACATATTGGCATTTGCTATTTCTAAGTGGGGGGACGTATTCCCCGAACAAGATTATGCTGATGCTGCCTGTATAGCATTGTGGAGGAAAAGAAATGGTGGATAAGTTTAAATTGTACGTCTCCAAGAGTGGGCCTCAGGAGGATAAGCCTGTAGTTTATGAAGACAGGTTTCCTGAAGGAACTACGCTGGAAGACTTGAAAGAACAGCAGGGTACAGTGATTTGGTGTAAATACTATGCTTGCGCTCACAATAAACAGTTCGAGAATACCCAAAGAACCACCGGAGCCCTTAGAAACAACACCAGCTACAAACCCATTGTTGAAAAAGAGAATGTTTGGGTGGGGTTGTGCACTAGGGATGAGATCGGGGTAGACTTTAAGTCGTTCTTTTCTAACGGGGCTAAGTTTAAAGTACCTGCATGTTATAACGCAGCAACTAATAAGACTGACCACATGGATTTCAGTAAGCTGATACAGTCTGACGGAACCCCTTACGGAGGGAATATAGACTCCCAAAATCCTGAACATGCAGCATTTCATTATGGTACAGCCGAGTACCCTGACGAGTAAGGAGCAGCAATGCCTAAAAATATACCGGTAGCGGTTAGACTTAAAGGTATGGAGCTTTATATAGCCAACAGTCTGAGTGCTAGAGAAATAGCCGAGCATCTCACTATTAATTATAACGTCAGTGTCCGCCCGCCCACTATCTATGCTTGGGCGAGGAAGTTTGATTGGGACGCTAAACGTACTCAGGTAGCTGTAAAAGCTGATGAAAAAATAGTTGAGAGCGAAGCTTCTAAAGTATTCAAATTACAAGATGAACAACTGAAAATTTATCAGGATATCCGTGTAAAGGCAGCGAATGAGTTAGGTAACTTGAATTTTACTAGGGCGTTGGACGCAGTAAGAGCAGCCGATGTGGGTATCCAAGGTGAGCGTCGAGTTCTAGAAGGGCTTATAAACCTCCAGTTTGTTCAGGAGGTTATGAGGGTGTTGGTAGACGAGATTGACGATGCCGACTTATTGGCAACCGTAGCCGTTAAATTAAAACTGTTAGTATCTACAGAGGAGCAAAATGCCAGCAGAAGTAGTAACTCTTAGGGAAGCATTCGATGTTCTTTCTTCAGGGATTGAAAATAGTGAGAAAGTGTCTATTGGCACGTTCTTTGAGTTCACCCGTGATGTTTGGAGCCTGAGCTTTGAAAAACCTGAGCTATTCAGCGTATGGCATGTCAAGCTTTTATGTGAAGAGTTAGAGAGGACTATAACCAAGGGGTCGAACTACGCTGCAGTCCTACCCCGTGCTCATTTCAAGAGTACTATTTTAGGTCACTCGTTTGCAGTGTGGACGCTCCTTAAAGCTAAAACAGACACTAGTATTCTATACTTATCCTATAGTGATACAATGGCTAAGTATCATATCAGTGAGATAAACAAGGAAGTTGCTAGAAATCCACTGCTCTCTAAGTGGATACGCAACCAAACGCCTAAAGCAGATTACACGTTCAGGTACCGTAGTAATAATAACGGGAGCGCTTTAGAGATTCAGCATGGGGGGCTATTCTCGTTTAAAAGAGGTATGCATGTGAACGGTGCCTTAATAGCGGACGACATTCTAAAAGACCCTGAGAACCCGCTTAACCTATCACAGATAAACAAGATTGAAGATCACTTCATGACTGAATCTATGTTTATACCAAATCAAGGAGTCCCAGTAGTTGTTATGGGGACCCCTATGTTACCCGGTGATATTCTAGAGAAGCTGGAAACAGATTCACGGTTCGTATTTCGAAAATTACCTGCACTAGACCCAGTGCCTGACAGACGAGTTCTAATGCCTGAAGTTTACGATGAGGACTGGTTACTTGAGCAGCAGAGAGCGAAACCTAAATCCTTTGCTTCAGAGTTCCTACTAAAACCTTTCCTTAGTCAAGAGTCATATTTCTCAGAAGAAGACATCGCTAAAAATTTAGATTACGGTCTACGAAATTACCCATCAAACCACGACCACCATTTCAAGGATGGGGATATGATATATGCTGGTTTCGACGTAGGTAAAAAGAGGCACCCGTCTCATCTAGTGATTTTCAAGAAGAGCGGGGACAATATCGAACAGATACATCAGACATGGCTAGACGGGTGGGATTACACTGCCCAAATAGAGTTCCTAAATCTAGTGTCTAAAAATTTCAAGCTTAACAAAGGCTACATAGATAACACGAGAGGTGAGCTAGAAGACAGAGGCTTAGACACTGCGTGGTGGCCCATGCACTTCACAGCAAAGAGCAAGATGACTATGGCACAGATTTTTGAAACTTATGTACATGAAGGTAACACGAAATTTTTAGCTGATGAACGCCAAACCTCTCAGATACTGTCAGTAAACAACGAACTGAAAGCCGCAGAGACCCCTATGGGGCACGGGGACGCCTTCTTTTCAATCGCCATGGCGCTACAAGCATGTTACGAGTCTTCTCGATATCAAGTCCAAACTGTAGGGAATGTTCAAGACATTTTACAGGATTTGGACGCCGCATCAAATGATGCAGAAAACACCCCTGCAAAGGCTATACAGGCGAAGCTTTTAGGGTATAATAAAACTAACTCCGATTCCGATTCTGCCCCCAGACCGTTAAATCCCGATTGTCAGGATACCAACTGCGGCCCTAGTGTATGGATACCAGAACGGGGACTATGCCTATACTGTGGATTCCGTAAGTAAAACCTAAGGGGGAACGAATGGTCACTCTTGCATCTCAAGCTGAACTCGTCGCAAAGAAACGATACTATTTAAAGAACGATGAAAACGAACCTGTTGAAAACTCAGATCAAATGTTTAGGCGAGTAGCCGATGCAGTGAGCAGTATAGAAACACTCTATGGGAAACTCCCAGTAGAAACAGAACTGTCAGCTAATGACTTCCACGCCATGATGTCTGCATTAGACTTTGTGCCTAACTCCCCCACCCTTATGAATGCTGGTACCGAGCAAGGCACCTTGTCCGCATGTTTTGTAATTCCTCTTGAAGATAGTATGGAGGGGATTATGAAAGCGGCGCACGACGCCGCAATGGTTCAAAAGTTCGGCGGTGGGACCGGTTTTGCTCTATCGAAATTACGCCCTAAAGGGGACCGTATAAAAAGCACCCACGGAATTTCATGTGGGCCTATAGAGGTGCTAAAGACACTTTCCCGTGTGTCCTCCATGATTACTCAGGGTGGTAAAAGAGACGGGGCTAACATGGCTATAATGGATGTGCACCATCCTGACATCTTAGAATTCATAGACTGTAAAGCTGTGGAAGGGGATATCCATAACTTTAACATTTCTGTAGGTGTTACCGACGATTTCATGAAAGCTGTAAAAGCTGGAACACGTTACTCCCTCATCAATCCACGCAACAATGAAGTGGTTGACGATTTGGATGCAAGGGAGGTGTTCAACAAGATGGTGTACGGTGCATGGAGAAATGGTGAGCCCGGCATGGTCTTCCTAGATGCCATTAATAAGGATAATAAAGTGGAGAGCCAGTTCGGTCGCATGATTGCTACTAACCCCTGTGGAGAGCAACCTCTACTTGGGAATGAGTCCTGTAATCTAGGGTCAATAAATTTAGCTAACTTTTTCATACCTACTAAGTTTTCAAGCTCATCGGAACCGTCACTAGACTGGAAATCTAACATAGATTGGCATAACTTAGATAAAACCATACGTCTAGCCACTAGGTTTTTAGATAATGTTATTGACGCCAATCACTACGCAACCCCAGAAATAGAAGCCATGACTAAAGCTACACGTAAAATAGGCTTAGGGGTTATGGGTTTCGCTGATCTACTTATTCAGCTACGTACAGGCTACGATACTGAATTAGGGCGCTTGATCGGTAATTACCTAATGGGGTTTGTACGAGATATTGCAGACCATGAATCTTTACGGCTAGGCACCTCCAGAGGAGTTTTCCCCGCTTGGGCTGAAAGTGAGTATGTAGCGACGGACACAAAATTCAGGAACGCTTGCCGCCTTACAGTAGCTCCCACAGGTACGATTTCTATGCTAGCTGACACATCTAGCGGGATAGAGCCAACCTTTGCGTTAGCGTGGAAAAAGATGAACATCTTAGAGGGAGAAACTGTATACTACACCAATAAATATTTTGAGCAGGACGCTAAGAATTACGAATTTTACTCTGAAGATTTAATGGCTTACATTTCTAATGGTGGGTCTCTTAAATCCCGAACCGACGTCCCACAGTGGGTGAAAGAAGTTTATGTGACAGCAGGGGATATTACTCCAGAAGCGCATGTACTTATGCAAGCTGCATTCCAAGAACATTGCGACTCAGGGATATCTAAAACCATTAACTTCTCAAACAGTGCTAGTATTGAAGATGTTTATACAGCATACATGCTTGCGTGGGAAGAGGGTTGTAAAGGCATAACCGTCTACAGAACCGGTAGTAGAGAGAAAGAGGTTCTGGTAAAAGCCGGGGCGGAATCACAAACTGTTTTTGAAGGGTTTGAAGATGTCCTCTCTGAAATAGACTATGAAGTATGTTGCGAAAACGCTTACCTAATCGAAGAGAGCGGCTGTGTGACATGTAAATCTTGCGGTTGGTCCAAATGCCACATTGCATAAAATTATAGATTAGTAGTATAATAAGAGTAGATTAGTTTTAAGGAGTGAGGTATGGCTATAGGTAACATGTTACGAGAACGTGGTGAGCAGTATGCGGCTAACCAAGACGAGTTAGGAACGTGGCGGATTCTGGACACTTGGCACTCAGCCCTGAAGGTTTTAGAACCTGACGAAGATGTGCCTGATGACAGCCTAGCAGTAACGGTAGTTAAAGAGGGAGCCTTTTTGTCACTAATGAAAGAAGCCGCTAGGTTGGGCCTTTTAGATGATGCGGGCAGCATGGGCGCTCCTGAATGCGACCACGAAGAAGTAGCTGATGAAACAGTAGACCTGAAGGCGCAAATAGTGAAACTACAGTCTGAAAAAGACGATCTCGTCATAAAAACTAGTCGGAGCGACACTTACGAACTAAAGAGGCAAGCTTTGGGAGCCGTTCTAAAACTAGCAGCTATGGGCGAGATGGATACACTACTCAAGGATTAATATCATATGAAATTAGGTGACTACTTACCAGAGGTTCCGGAACTTGTTAAAGGTTTAGGGCAAATTAATTCTACTTTAGATTGGTTAAATCTAATGAAGGGCGGCTATAACGATAACGCTAGTACCGAGTCAGGGAGAGCTCCATCTCTAGGAATAGAGACCGTTGTGAATGGTTGGATACGCAACCAAATGGCGTATCGGAAACAGCTTATTCAAGACATTCAAACTATCGCTATGCAGGTAGAGGAGATACGGGCACCACTCCACCACATAACCAACGAGGTTTTCAGGAGAGGTCTCAAGCTAATACCTGACACAGAGAATCCTGACCACGAGGAAGTTAAAACACTCAAACGCTTTATAGATGATTGTAATATTTTTGACCAAAGTTTAGAGCAGGTTCTCCGACAAGCTCACTTTGACCTCAACTCTACCGATGATGCTTTCATCTACTTAGTAAAAGACTTTTATGTAGATTCAAAAGACAAGTCTATAAAATCTAAGGTCAGGGAAATCCGCAGGTTGAACCCAGCCCTCATAGAATTTGACTTAGATAATAAAGGGCTTCCTAAAAATTCACACTGGTTGTGCCCTATAGACAGAGGGGATGTTGCTGAGGTAGCAGGCAAGTGCCCTAAAGGTCATGAACGAAGTCCTGTAATGTACCGATACCGCCACAGAGAGACTAACTTATTCTTATTTGATAACGAAGTTATCCATGTGTCCAAGTTCTCCCCATCAGAGACTTACGGATGGTCTCCTATTCTAACTGTCTTTGAAAAGGCTTTGACCCTTATTGGTATGGATAAAAACCTTTACCGGTATTTCTTTGAACGAAAGATGCCTTCTTCAATGCTTATGGTTCATACAGACGACCCTGAAAGCTTGAGGCGGGAGCGGGCCAACCTTGTTGCTAATGTAAAGGCAGACCCTAACTTCATTCCGATGGTTGCCGTTTCAAGCCGTAATCAACGGGGTCGGGTAGACCTTGTTCGTTTGTTCCACACACTTCAGGAGATGGATTACCTGCCTGTACGACAGGAGATTAGAGAACGTGTGGCAGCTATGTGGGGTGTAACTCCTGCATGGCAGGGCGCTCCAGAGGCTTTCGGTGGGTTGTCCACCCAAACACAGCAACTTGTTGTTATGAGCCGAGTGGTGGAAGGCGATCAGCGGATATTCCATGAAAAGGTTTTCCCACATATACTACGAGCGTTCAATGTAAAAGACTGGAAGATGGAACTCCCTAATCCAGAAGAGAAGGCAGAAGCTACTCGCATAAGTTTTGCTTTGCAGCGTACTCAGTTAGCAGCCCAACTAGCCCAATTAGGGTACACAATTAATCTGAAAGACCCAGATGTGGATGTGGAGGAAGCCCGCTTCGTGATTTCCGGTAAACCTAAGATGATTGATGCTCAAGTTAAACAGTTAGAGTTGAGTGTGGAGCAACAAGAGCAGCAAATGGAGCAACAGGAACAGCAGCAAGCTATGATGGAGCAAGAGCAGCAAGGCGAGGAGGGCGGCGAAGAGGGTGGTGAAGAGGAGATGGCTCCAGAACTATCCTCCCTACTCCAACAGCAGTTAAAGCTATCTATCCCTAGGCATAAACGAAAGCATAAGGGCATCTTCGGTGGAATTACTCCAGACAATAGCATGGTAGCTGTCCAGAACGAGACTGACAAAGGTTCTGAAAAACGTAAAGATTTCTACGAGATGTTTGCTACAAAATCGTGGCTGCAAGACCTCATGGAGAAAGGATACTCGTCCCCACTAGTTAAGGAACTGTCTGATGACGGGACGAAACTGTGGTTCTCCCAGAACGACGGCAATTACGTAGCTTTCCTAGATAAAGGCAGATTGGCTAGGGTGGAAAAAGCCACCTTTGCCCGTCCCCCTGAAATTGCATCAACACGAAAAGAAGCTCCTTCAAACCCTGTCATTGATGTAGAGGACATACTCGATGACTAACTTAGGGCAATTACAGAATTTTCTAAAACAACGGGTTCGTAGAAGTCAAGGACCTGATACTAGTAGTAAACCTGAATCACTGTCTGATGCTGAAATGGCGGAAGGCAATGCTAAAGCTCTGGAACAAGGGAGAGCGGATAGCGAAACGGCTGCCCGCAGAGCTTCTCTAGAGGCAGTAACACGCCAACGCTTAGAAGACAACCCTGAAATCCCATCAGTTCAAGCAGCCCCAAAGCGGTCATCTGAAGTTGCTATGATGAAAGAAGGCGGCGGAGGTGGCGGAGCAGGGGGCGCAGGAGGCGCAGGGGGCGCAGGAGGGCTAGCCGGTGGTGGAACCGTTGCTGTAGCTTCTGACCCCGGAGTATTCACCCCAACCTATGGTGGCGGCAGTAAACGAAGGTTAGGGATGAGTCGGTCTAAGAAAGACCGGAAGTCCAAGAAGAAGAAGAAGAGGGATAAATACCAAACTTCAGGGGTTACTAAATTAGACAGATTTCTAAGAGGTGAGAAGATAAACCAGATTTCCAATAGTGACTCAGTATCAGTTACAAACTTTGCTGCGTGGTTGGTTGATGACGTACGAAAAGCGTTACGCCCTGAGAACAGGGACACAACGTATGGAACTGGTGTGAATGAACCCCCTACAACTGGAACCCACCGAGGTAAGGTACGTAACCCGAATGGGCGGGGCGGGATGTTCAGACCTCTCCATGGGCAACAAGGATACACAATGGATTTCAAGAAGATGGATACCATTGCTAACACTATATCTTCCGGAGGGTCTGTATTAGATTTAATTAAAGCTATTGACATAGACATACCTGACGAACTAGACTAAGAACAGATAAGTTACGATAAGCCGAGGGGGAACACATGATTCCAAACATTGCAAAAACTGAGTTGATACAGAAAAGACAGGCGGGGTATACGTGGACAGGGCTAGCCAAGTGGCTAGATGAGGAGTACGGCATAAGTCTTCACCGATCTACCATTCAACGTTGGTACTTCAGAGAAGTTGTTGACATGGACACCCTTCTAGACGAAGCCGCTGCAAATATGGGGGACGTAGTTTCTCCTGAAGAAGGCGAAGATTTTCTAAAAGACCGTATCCGATTAGATAAAAGGGCGGCAACTTACAAGGCTGAATCAACGTATTATAAGAAGCTTTACCAACGGGCGATTAAAGATTCAAACAAGTCTGAAATTTTAGTAGACACAATAAAAAGATATGTAACCCCGTTCAAACCTGTTAAACAGTACCCAACTAGGAAGCCGTGGTCTGTTAAAAGAGGGCACAAAGCTCAAGTCATGGTAGCCCCCTTGACCGACACTCATGTTGGGGACAACGTGAAAAGAGAGCAGACAGTTGGGTTGAACGAGTATGATATTGAGTTGTTCAGTAGACGCATGTGGGGGTGGTCTAACCAAGTCCTCACCCTAGCGGAGTACAGACGCAACATCTGCGATGTGGATGAGTTAGTTATACCCATGCTTGGCGACATGATTTCTGGGGACATCCATGAAGAACTCGCTAGAACTAATATAGATAACTGTATGATGCAGATGATGTATGGAGCGAAGATCATCAGCCAAGCCCTTATGTTCCTCGCACCACACTTTGAGGAGATCAAAGTACCGTGTGTAGTGGGGAATCACGGTCGTATGACAAGGAAGATTCCATCCAAAGACCGGTACATGGATTGGGACTACATGCTGTATCAATGGGTTTCAGTATTTGTTTCAAAACAGACTAACATCAAGTTTGAAATTCCTAAGTCTACAAGCCACATAAGTACTATTGCCAACAGGAATGTTCTTATGATGCACGGGGACTCTATTGGCGGGGGCGGAGCCACAGCTACGATACTTAGGTCAGTAACCGCACTACGGTCAGTTCTACAGTACAAGACCCAGCTTGTTACAGATGACGAGTTTAATATTGCCTCATCGTTTGACGATGTTCTATTAGGTCATTTCCACAGGGTAGACGAAGTAGATATCGGGACAGGAAGCTTGCACATTTGCGGCACTATGAAGGGTGGGGACGAATACACCATTAGTCGCCTGAACTTAATAACTAAACCTAAACAGATTGTTTTGTACTTCCACCCCGAACACGGGCAAGTTGGGAAAGAGATTATCTATTTAGATAAGTATGATAATGAAGAGTCAGAATTTGAATTGGAGTTACCTGAAGTTTGGGGGGGTGATGCATGAATGCTATGAGCCTAATGAAGGCGAAGATGCGGAACAATTTGACTACAGCGTTTCCGGATGCCCAGATTTCCACTTTAGGAGATAACATAATTATCTCAGAGACAATTGAGAAAACTGAGTATAATACAGAAAGTGTTTCGGAGTGGGTGGACCCGTATATGAAATTAAACTCTAAGACTAATAGATATCGACAAGTCAAAGGTTATTATAGACAGGTAGAAAAACCATCTTCTTTAGTAGGTGGTACTAGGGGTGTCCCGTTATCCCGAAGCTCGAATAAAGAAATAGTCGATAAAGCATTATTTGGAGAAAGTTAAGGGGATACACTATGAATCTAGCAGAGCAGGTAACTGAAAATCAAGAATGGTTGATGGGCAGGCATTCCCGTACAGTCGGGCAGGTGTTAGATATCATAGAGGCTTCGATTCCAGAGGGGACCCAGTGTGAAAAAGTGAAGAAGCTTGTACAGCAACACCTTTATGCACTTCGGAATGATGTTCTAAAGTTTATGACAAGTGGCAAAACACCTGAAATTATGGAATAATTGTATTTATAGTATGATTTTTGTATATAGTAAGTATAATATACTGTACAGATTTTTTTGTGCAGTATATTTTTTGTATAGAGTCGGGGGTGGCTTAGACCAACTTTATGCCAAATTACAGAATAACCCCTTTTGGAGGTATAGATATGGCAGATAATGGCGATGTACTGGAGCAAATCCAGAAGCAGCTTGAGGGTAACACCCTTGGGTTGTCCGCTGTAGCTGAAGTGCTACAGAAGATGGATAACCGACTGGCAAAAGCAGAGGATGTAGAATACGAAGAGGATTTGATGCTGGCTGAAGAAGAGCAGTATGAAGCACTTATCAAGGGAGTAGCTCAAGAAGTTATTGCTTTGATCAAGGCTGACCAAGAGGTTGGAGTGAATGTATCAGAGAAAAAGGTTAGTGGTACTAAATTGACTGACAGTGATGCTGATGACGGCGCTGAGACAGTTACAGAAGACTCGTCTACAGCGAATGCAGCAGATGTAATCGTTTCTAAGGCTGATCAGGACAAAGACAAAGACAAAGACGAAAACGATGACGAAATGCGTGAGCAGGATGAAATTGTTAACATGAAGAAACAGCTTGAAGCTTTGCAATTGCAGGTTTCGGGTTACAAGGAAGCACTTACTAAGTCTAACGACGGCGCAGTTTCTCAGCGTTTGGAACGAATGGGATTCCGAGAGGAACGAGGCCTAGCGGCTCCAACGCATATTGCAGATGCATCACTCGGAATCGACAACAGCGGCTTCTTATCGAAGGCCGATAAGACTGAAGATGTAGTTGAACAGCTTTCTAAGCTTTCATTCAAAGAACTTCGAATTCTACAAGAGCGAGTACAGTCAGGTAATACCGAAGGTATCCCTACTGAACTCCTTTATTAATAAATAAGGATAAGTAAAAATGGCAATCTCAATTAGCGAGTTTCTCGCTCAGGCAAATAGGGGTCTAGGGCAGTCCGTTCTAGGGTCAGACTATATGTCGAAAGCTGTTCATACAGTAGACGGTGCTGGTACTAACGTATTTACCGCTACATATGGACGAAAGGTCTGGTCTGCCCTAAACAACCAGACTCGTGTGTTCAATGCCCTCCCACGAAATGTGTGGGGCGGTACAGTTGGTTGGAGGATTCGTACTGACCGTGGTGACGCCCGGTCACGACCGGTTACGGAAACGGGTTCTATCCCAACCGTAGACGTATCCAACATCGAAGTAGTCTCATCACTACCTCGAATCATTTCGACGACCTTCGGTGCTTCTGTCAAGTCGGTATTTACTGCCGGTCTTGAGGGTGGTATTGGTGACGTTCTTGCCGTCGAAAGTGAAGCAGCGCAGAAGGATCACCTCAAAGAGATGAACCAAGAACTGCTTTCCGGTTCAGCGTTCCTTGTATCCGCAGGTAGCACAACCTCCTTTACAGTCCCAGCGGCTGTTGCAAAGAACTTCCACATTGGGGACGCAGTTTCCATGAGTGACACTGGCACAGGTCAAGACCGAACAGGCGGCTCTGCTATTTCAGCAGTAGTCCAGTCAACCGGTGTTGTAACTGTAGCCACTGGCACAGCCTTCGCAAATGGTGACATTGCAACCATTCACAGTCGAGCAGGTTTCACATCTCTCGATGACATTGTTGCAGAAGACGCCGTGACTGTTGGTGGCGGAGCTGCCGGTGCAGAAGTACGAGCTTACGACCTCACCATCTCAGACCGAACTGCAGGTACTTGGAATGCTGCAGCTAGTGTCTCAAGTAATGCTGGTGTAGGGCGAGACCTCTCGCTAAACCTTTTGGACACAGGTATCCAGAAGATTCGTGAGAATGGTGGTGAGCCAAAGCTTATCATTATGGGTCACGACCAGTACTTCAAGCTTGAGCGTCTTTTGAACTCTCAGCAGCGGTACATGGGACAGGAAGAGTATCAAGTTGGTGTAGGTTCTGAAAAGACCTTCCCCGGTACTCGAACTGGTCTTGTACTTGCTACTTATCAGGGTATCCCAATTCTACCAGATGCTGACACACCTAAGTCAGTTTCTACGTCAGACGGGGTTCTGGGTTCGAATGTTTACATTCTTGACACAGACTACCTTGAAATTGCGGTGGCTCAGCCTACGCAGTACATTGAGAACCGTGACTACTTTGCGGCTAATCAACTAGTAATTCGTGGTCTACTCTACACCATGGGTGAGTTGCGGGCACACCGTTTCGACGTCCATGCTAAGATTACAGACCTGAACGCTTAGAACTAAACTACTAAGTTGGCTCCTCCTTCGGGGGGAGCCAACTGCGTAAATGTAAAGTAATGTAATGGTGAGCAATGAGAAGTATATATACAGATGGTGTTTTGCAGAGTTTGGATATCCATACTAAAAGGATGGTCGGGGAAGTGATGAATCTAATGGAGGCGTCACTACCGGACATTACTGCAACGACAGCTTTAAAGAAATCTATAAAGCAAGC
>ERZ890604.185-NODE-185-length-23326-cov-4.320485_pt1 | contig 23326 bp, 23 predicted proteins | sample MGYA00521097_ERZ890604 | MGnify/ENA primary metagenome ERZ890604 (study PRJEB32303, sample SAMEA104408625) | aquatic metagenome | biome: Brackish water; feature: Chemocline; material: water | place: Baltic Sea | collected 2014-10-26T21:54:00 | depth 120 m ... | reverse complement strand
AATTAATTGAACAGAGTTCGTCACACAATGTGAATATAGCAACAAATCAAATACAAATTGGCAATGGCGAAAGGATGTTCTGGTTAGTAATGTCTGCTGTAATTGGTCTCGTTATATATTGGATAAAAGGATAATATTATGAATATAATATCTTTATTGTTTGATATAGAAATGGTTCTTTCTATTTTAGTTGCTACAATGGCGATTGGTGGATTTTTGTTCACCGTGAAATATAGAACATTTTACTCGGTCTATGCTCGGTCATCTATATTGATGGGTGGTATATCTTCAATGTTGCACTCATATAATTTCGAATACGTGAGGAATGCATTAGAGCCTAGCGAGTTTGCAATAGTGTGTATATTAATACAAGCTATGTTTAGTTTATCTATTTTGTTGTTCACATACACAATTCTTAGGTTTAAATGGAAATGGCAACTAGACGTGAATGTTCAAATGCTTGAAAGTTGTGACAGCGATGGATGTCCTTTAAAGGATCCAAATAATTGTCCGTTAATTAAAACGAATAAATAGTAGTATAAATTAGAGAAATAATATGGCAAAACTACAATCAGCAACAGACTTAAAGGAATATGCATATCGTAGATTGGGATTTCCTAAAGTAGAAATTCAAGTAGATGATACACAAGCGATGGACAGAATCGATGACGCTTTACAATTATTTGTAGAACGACATTTCGATGGTGTCGAAGAAAAGTTTGCGACTGTAGTGTTTACGCCTGAAGACGAAGCAAATCAGTATATTACATTGCCTGATAATATGGTAGCAGTGACTCGTATATATGAACCAGGAGCTTATTCTTCAGAAGCTATGAGTGATGTTAGATATAAAATGGCATTCGACCAAATGTTTGATATGACTAAAGTTAGTATGCAATACTACGAAATGTCTATGCAGAATTTAGATATGATTTCTGATTATTTCAATCCAGATAGAACGTTCACTTTCAACAAAGCAAACAATCGTTTATATTCTCATTCAGGTACGATTCTTGGTCCTTCTTGTGAGGTCAAAGGCGTTTGTTCTGATGCATCATTTAAAACGGAGTCTACATGTACTGTTGGATTAGGAACTTGGTCGATGTATGATACCGAATCTAAGTGTACGACAGCTGGCGTAAGTTGGTATCCTGGAAATAAAATGTTAATACGTGCGTTTGTTGGTTTAGACCCAGACGAAACGACTGGTTATGCCCTTGACGTTTTCAATGACGAATGGATTAAGAAATACACTACGGCACTGATTAAAAAACAGTGGGGTTCTAATATGAAACAGTTTGACGGAATGCCGTTACCTGGAGGAATCGTAGTTAATGGTCAACAATTGTTTGATGAAGCAAATGAGGAAATTCTTAGATTAGAAGAAGAATTCTCTTTGAATTATGAATTGCCTGCTAACTTCATAGTAGGTTAATCTGATGGGTATGTTTGATAATATGTCCAAATCAACAATGATTAAGGATATGGTTGAAGAAATAGTAGAAACCATTGGGTTTTCTGCTAAGTATCTACCACGCAAATACAAAAATTTAGACCCTATTTTTGGAGAAGACCCAACAAGTCATTTCGATACAGTTTGGTCGTTGAATATTCTAGTTGATGAATATACAGACTATGGTGATACTGGAGACTTTTACTCTAAATTTGGAGTACAAGTTACAGACGAAATGAAGGTATCTTTCACCAAGAAAGCGTTTGCAGAACAAACTGTTGCGACTGATGATGACGTTCCAATCGCTGGAGATTTGTTATACTTCGGTGATCTAGAAGCTTTGTTTGAAGTGTCTTTTGTGAACAACGATTCGTCGTTCTACCCTACTCCTGATGGTCCTCAACACGTATGGCAATTGAATTTAAAACCTTGGGAATATGGTCATGAAAACATTAATGTTGCCGATACTGAAATTGAATCACTTGAATCGGAAATACAAGCTAGTTTGAACAATGAATTAGACACACCAGATTGGGACACATTAGATGATGATGTTCTTAATTTTGAAGAAATGAACCCATTTGCGTAAAGAATATGTTTAAGAATAATACATTTTATCACGGAACAACAAGAAAATTAATAATCGCATTTGCGTCGTTATTTTCAAACTTATACGTCCAAAGAAAAGACGGAGATATTATTAATAATGTTAAAGTTCCGTTGGCATATGAGTCACAAAAGAAATATCTTGCTAGATTAATTAAAGATACTGCCAAAAATAGACAAGTACCGAGAATGGGATTTATTATGAATGGTCTTGAGATGGATACAACTCGTGCTGGGAATCAGATGAACGAGTTGCAGTTCAAAAATGATACCGATTCATCGTTTGCGTTATATTCTCCTATTCCATATAATTTCAATTTTTCATTAGACATTTATGTTGATTATATGGATGACGGTCTACAGATAATCGAACAGATCCTTCCATATTTTCAACCAGATTTTAACATGGTTATAGAAGAGATACCAGAATTAAACATAATACGTGACATCCCTATCGTTATGGGCGCTGTTGCAATGACTGATGAATTTGAGGGTGAGTTCGGAGAACATAGGATTGTTAATTGGACAATTGATTTTATAATGAAGGGTTGGGTATATCCTCCTATTAGAGATGGTAAAGTTATTAAAGAAATTATTGCTAATTATAAATTTCAAAATGAAGATGGTCAATTCGACTTGGCGAATTCTCCAATCATAGAACAAGTTAAACACTCCGTTGACCCATTGAGTGCCGGAGTTAATGATGTTTGGACAGTGAAAACTGAAGTAGGAGATCCAAGTTCATTATCAGAAACTAATTGGCCTGATTAAATTATAAGATTATATTATGACAAAGAAAACAATTGATGAGAAGTTAAACAAAGAATTACTTGAAGCAGAAAATATTATTGCTGAATTTGAACATCCAGAAGATGCAGTGTATGTTGAAGTGGAAGTAGTTAGTTCCGGCCAAGAAAGGGGGATTGCCCCTAGGGTGGAGGTGACATCAAATGCCGATACTGGTGATTTGAATGTTGACTATGAGTATGTTAGAGATAATTTATACAATTTAGTAGAACGTGGAAATGAAGCGTTAGATGGTATTGTAAAATTAGCAAAGGAAATGGAACACCCAAGAGCGTATGAAGTTGCTGGTGGGTTGATTAAAACTGTGACAGATTCGACTATGGAACTGTTGAAAATTCAAAAAGAATTGCAGATTATGAAGGGAGAAAAACCTTCGGGCAATTCTACAACTAATAATAATTTGTATGTTGGTTCAACAGCAGATTTACAAGCACTGCTGAAGGGCAAGGACATAAAATGAATAATATAGAACAAGAAGTTTTAATCAAACACAAAAGAGAAACTAGAATGCAAAGTTTCGGAATGATGGTTGGAATTGCCTTGTCTATGTTTGTAGCTATGACTGTAATGGATTTAATTAAAGAAGTTCAATCCATTACGATTTTTATTGCGGAACGTCAGAATATGCCAAATACAGTTTTACAAAAAGCCATGACGAGACTAGTTGACCACGCAGACGAAGATACTAAAAATATTCAATCACTTGATTCAAGAATAACTGCATTGGAAAAGCATCACAAATAAACAAACAAACTTTATATTATGGCTAAAACGATATACTTAGGCAATCCAAACCTCAAACGTCAAGGCGTTGTAATTGACTACACCGAAGAACAAATTAAAGAATATGTAAAATGTAGGGACGATCCCATATATTTTATCAAAAATTACATTCACATCGTAAACCTAGATGAAGGTTTGATGAAGTTTAAATTATATCCATTTCAAGAAAAACTAATAAACACGCTTTATACTTCTAGATTCACAATCGTTAAGTGTCCTCGTCAGTCTGGTAAATCACAAACGTCCTTGGCGTTCATGTTACATTATATCCTATTTAACGACCAAAAACAAATTGCAATTCTTGCGAATAAATCAGCAACGTCTCGTGAATTACTTGGTCGATTGCAAATGGCCTATGAGAAATTGCCTATTTGGTTACAACAAGGAGTAATGGAATGGAACAAAGGATCTATTGAACTTGAGAATGGGTCTCGGATTATGGCAGGATCTACTTCGTCTAGTTCGATTCGTGGTTATTCATTCAACTTAATTTTCTTAGATGAGTTTGCATTCGTACAACAAGGAATGGCTGAAGACTTCTTCCGTTCTGTGTATCCTACAATCTCCTCTGGTACTGATTCTAAAGTAATTATAGTATCTACTCCTAATGGCATGAACCACTTCTACAAGATGTGGGAAGATGCTGTACAACATCGAAACACATACAAAGCCTTTGAAATTAATTATTGGGATGTTCCTGGTCGAGATGAGAAATGGAAAGCAGAAACTATTGCAAACACATCTGAAGAACAATTCAGACAAGAGTTTGAATGTGAGTTCTTAGGTTCGGCTGGTACTTTGATTACCCCTTCTAAATTACACTCTTTGGTGATGAGAGACCCAATTCACATTAATGATAATTTGAAGGTTTATGAAGAAACTATAGAGAACCATTCTTATATAATTGCTATTGACGTTGCTGAAGGCAGAGGTCAAGATTATTCTACAATGAATATTATTGACGTATCCGAATTACCATTTCAGCAAGTGGCTACTTATCGTTCAAATGAAATATCTCCATTGTTGTTTCCTCATTATATTATGCAAACAGCGTTAGCTTATAATGATGCTACAGTTATTATCGAATCAAATGGACCTGGCGCTGAGGTAGCTAATATTTTACACTACGACTTGGAATACGACAATACCATCAATGAATCTGGTATTCATAATAAGTTAGGTCGTAAGATGACTAGCCGAGTTAAGGCTGTTGGTTGTTCAAATATCAAGGATTTAATTGAACAAGATAAATTAATCATTAATGACCCAGATACAATTACTGAATTATCAATGTTTGTTGTGAAAGGTAAATCTTGGGCTGCTGAAGGTGGTGGACATGATGATATGGTCATGGGACTTGTTATGTTTGGTTGGTTATCAACACAACCAGAATTCAAAGAATTAACAGATATGGAGTTACGTGTTCGTCTATATCAAAATAAAATTGACCAAATAGAACAAGATCTGACTCCGTTTGGGTTTATTGACGATGGTTCTGATGAAGGCGAAATTATCCGTGAAGGTGGTGAAGTTTGGGTTACACAGGGTTATGGCAGTATGTTGTTCTAAGAACTCGTTTTTTATAAATAATAGCATCGAAATAATAATGTTTCGAGATTTATTTTATTTAATATAGGAGAATGACAATGGGATTTCAATTAAGTCCAGGCGTTCAGACAAAAGAAATTGATCTGAGTACGTCTATCCCTGCGGTTGCTACCAGTCTTGGTGCTACAGTTGGTCGTTTCACTTGGGGTCCAGTAGATGAACCATATCTATGTACTTCAGAGAACGATCTAGTTAGTGTTTTTGGTCAACCCACAAACGATACATTTCCTGCATTTTTAAGTTCATCTGCTTTCTTAAAGTATGCTAATTCACTTCAAGTGGTTCGTGTAGTAGATTCTACTGCATCTAACGCATCTAAAGATGGTGGTGTTGAACAAATTAAAAATACGGAAGATTTTGACACACAAAAAGATTCAGGAACATTAACAGAAGCATTTTATGCACGTTACCCAGGTACTTACGGAAACGGAATTTCAGTTCATACACAAAATGGTGTTGATGGATGGGATACTTGGCAATATGCAGGCGCTTTTGATGTTCAACCAGACCCAACAAATAACGAAATTGCTGTTGCAGTGGTTATTGATGGTGAAGTTAGAGAATCTTATTTAGTTTCTAACGTTGAAGGACAGAAAGATACCATGGGAAATAACATCTTCATGGAAGAAAAAATCAACAAAATGTCAAAGTTAATTTGGACTGTTGCGGGTAACGTGAATGTTACTACTGTAGCTGCTTCATGTGATGACGGAGCATCTGTTACTGAAGTTGCATGTACTGCAGCTGGTGGTGCTTGGACTGCTGCTGATCCATCTGCTGAAGATATTACATTTACTGGTGGTTCTGCTGTTTCAGCGATGAATAGTGTTGGTACTGATGAATATCAAATGGGTTGGGATAAGTTTGCTAATGCTGATGAAATTGACGTTAATTTGTTAATTGCTGGTGGTGTTACTAATGAACCTAAAGATGTTGCTTATGCTGTTGAGAAATACATCGTAGAAAGCATTGCTGAAGTACGTAAAGATTGTATGGCGATTTTATCTCCTGCTAAAGAAGATGTTGTAAATGTTGGTGGTGCTGCTAATGCAGTTTCTAACATAATCACTTCACGTAAGGACGTTTCTTTTAACGTTGCTTCTTCATACGCTGCTTTAGATGGTAACTACAAGTACACATACGACAAATACAATGATACATATCGTTGGATTGGTTTTTCTGCAGACGTTGCTGGCCTTATGGCTCATACTGATGCTGTACGTGATGCATGGTGGTCTCCTGCTGGTCTTAACCGTGGGCAAATCAAGGGTGTAGTTAAACTTGCTTATAATCCTAATCAAGCACAAAGAGATCAATTGTATATGCTTCCTAACGGAATCAATCCTATTGTTTCTTTCCCTGGCCAAGGTACTGTACTTTGGGGTGATAGAACTTTACTTACTAAACCTTCTGCATTTGACAGAATCAACGTTCGTAGATTATTCATCGTGATGGAAAAAGCAATTGCTATTTCTGCTAAGTATTTCTTGTTTGAATTTAATAATTCATTCACACGTAGAAACTTTGTAAATATGGTTGAACCATACCTTGCAGGTCTTCAAGCACGTCAAGCAATGTACGATTTCTATGTACAATGTGATAGTTCTAACAACACGCCAGAAGTTATCGATGGTAATCAATTTGTTGCTAGTATGTTTATTAAACCGTCTAAATCAATCAACTTTATCACTCTAAACTTTGTAGCTACGAAGTCTGGTGTTGATTTTGATGAAGTGATTGGGCAAGTATAAGGAGGATTGATATGTTAGTTACAGAATTTAACAAACAATTCAAACAAGATTATGCACGTGCGAACTTGTTTCAAGTTAGTATTGCTGATTTTGATACTTCTAGATTCGTTGTCAAAGCAGCTCAGATTCCCGCTACGACAGTGAATGCAATTGAAGTTCCATTTATGAACAGAAAAATCAAAGTACCTGGCGACAGAGTATTTGCTGATTGGACTGTTACGGTAATGCAAGATGAGGGTGGAGACCTTCGTAAACATTTACTTAATTGGCAAAACTCAATTCAGCATTTTGATGATGCTTTGGGTGACGGCAATCCAGTAGATGCACATAAATCTATGGAAATTGCTCCAATGAATAGAGACGGTTCTGTTAATTCAGGAAGTACGTCATACATTCAAGCATGGCCTCAAGAAATCGGTTCTATTGATTTATCTTGGGATAGTGCTGATACAATTTCCGAGTTTACTGTAACATTTGCAGTTACTTGGAATAACGCAGCTTAATAACTGTTATAAATATTATTATAATATTAAACAGTTAAAAGGTACGTTATGGAATTATTCGGTTATAAGGTAGAAAAGAGGATAGGATCCTCTGGAAAACAAGCAGGTTCTAAATCGTTTGTTGGACCTGACATGAACGATGGTTCTACGGTAATAAACGGAGGAGGAATAAACGCCTTCTCCACCAATTTTGATGTTTCTTTCAAAAACCAGAAAGATCTCATCGGGCAATACAGAAGTACATCACAGAATCCAGAAGCAGAACTTGCTATTGATGATGTGGTTAATGAAGCTATTGTATTAGACCCATATAAGAATTCGGTTGACATTTATTTAGATAAATTAGATACGGTTAATATATCACCTAAGATTAAAAAGGCTATAGCAGAAGAGTTTGCGACTATTTGTAAAAAGTTAGAATTCAATAATGCTGGCCCAGACATTTTTAAGAGATGGTACGTTGACGGTGCAATCCATTATCACATTGTTTTTGATAAAGATAATGTGAGGAAGGGTATTAAGGAATTAAGATATATTGATTCTTTGGATATTAAAAAAGTTAAAGAAGTAACGAAAGAGAGAGATAAAAACGGTGTTGAAGTAGTTACTAATGTTGAAGAATATTGGGCATATACTAAAGAAAACCAAACTCTGAAAGTTGCTATTGAGTCTGTTGCTGTTGCTGACAGTGGATTGTTTGACTCGGAGAAAGAAGTTACATTGTCATACTTACATAAAGCAATGAAACCTATTAATCAACTTCGTATGTTAGAAGATGCGATGGTGATTTACAGAATTACTAGAGCTCCAGAACGTAGAGTATTTTACATTGATGTTGGTAATCTTCCTAAGACGAAGGCTGAACAATATCTAAGAAACATCATGAACAAGTTTAAAAACAAAATGGTTTATGATGCTAATACTGGTAAAGTAAAAGACGGCAAGAATACAATGTCGATGATGGAAGACTTCTGGTTACCTCGTAAAGAAGGTGGACGTGGTACTGAAGTGACAACATTGCCGGGTGGACAAAACCTTGGTGATATGGATGATGTGATGTATTTTCAAAAGAAAGTATATCAAGCACTTCACGTTCCACCATCACGTATGGAACAAGACCAAAGTTGGGGTTTCAGTCGTGGTGGAGAAATTAGTAGGGATGAAATTAAGTTTACTAAATTTGTTACTAAATTAAGGAAACGTTTTTCTGAGTTACTTTACTCATTATTAAGAACACAATTACTTGTCAAAGGTATTATAGATAAGAGTGAGTGGAATTTATACAAAGAAAATCTTGATTTCATTTATGCTGATGATGGATACTTTAGTGAAGTTAAGAAACTTGAAATAATGAAGGAAAGAATTGAAATGTTGGATACAATATCATCTGGAGAGATGATTGGACGATATTACTCTATCGAATGGGTACGTAAAAACATATTAATGCAATCTGACGATGAAATTGAAACAATGGACAAATTGATGAAGAAAGAAAAAGCTGAGACACCTACAGATGAGTATGGTGAATCAGATGATTCTTACTAGGAGATAAAATGAATAATTTAGAAAAAATGATTAAATCAGCTCGTAACAAAAAAGCGACTGAATTCAAAACTACATTCGGCAATGAATTAGCTTCAAGAGTTGCTGAGAAATTGGGATCTATGAAACAGAACATTGCTAAAACTATGTTCGCTAAAGAATCTACTAACGTAGAAGAATCTTCTGGCGATAAGGAAGCATACCAAAAGTTCTTTCAAGGTCTACTAAAGAAGTTTGGAGTTAAATCCCCGGCCGAATTAGACGATAATAAGAAAAAAGCATTTTACGATGCTATCGATAAAGGTTGGAAATCTGATAAAGAGTCTGACTAAATCAAGGGAGAAACGTTATGAGATTAATATCAGAAATTAATGAACAAGTAAACTACATCACAGAAGGTAAAGGTAAAGAACTTTACATCGAAGGTGTATTTTTACAAGCAGATTTAAAGAACCGTAACGGACGTGTTTATCCTGGTGCTATTATGGAGAAAGAAGTTCAACGTTATACTGAAACATACGTAAATAAAAAACGTGCGTTTGGTGAACTTGGGCATCCTGACGGTCCTACTATTAATTTAGATCGAGTATCTCATATGATCACTTCTCTCGTTAAAGAGGGTAGTAATTACATTGGCAAAGCAAAAATTACAGACACTCCTCATGGTAATATCGTAAAAAATCTTATCAATGAAGGAGCGCAATTAGGTGTATCATCAAGAGGTATGGGTACACTTAAACCAAACGGAAGAGGAATTCAGGAAGTACAAGACGATTTTTACCTTGCTACTGCCGCTGATATTGTAGCAGACCCATCTGCTCCTGATGCATTTGTAAATGGCATCATGGAAGGAAAGGAATGGGTATGGGACAACGGAATTATCAAGGAACAAGAAGTTGCTGAAATGAAAAGAATCATTGAAAGTACACAGAAGAACCAGTTGACTGGTTTAGAAGCACGTATTTTCAACGATTTTATCAATAAATTGTAACAAATTGTTGTTTGTTAAAGTATTTAGTTTTATAAATAATAGTAATTAGAAATAAAACTAATTGAGATTATAATCAAAATTTATTAGGAGAACCTAAGATGAAGTTAAAAACAGAAACTGGCGAAATGTTAGTTCTAGATGAAACACAGGAATTTTACATTTCTGAGAATGCTGATTCTGACACTTCAATTAAAGCGAACGAAGTTGATGCATTATTAGAGTCTGGCGATTTAGAAATTGTTGCCGAAGATACTGATGATGTTACTGAAGCAACTGCACCCAAAGCGAATAAGTTAAAGAAGAAAACGATTAAGGCAGATGGTTCTGGCGAAGTTGAAGTATTCGAAGATGAAGACGACATTAAAGAGGGTTCAGACGAAGCTGACGAAGATGAAGACGATGAAGTTGAAGAAGACAAAAAAGTTACTAAAGAAGAAGTAGAAATTGAAGTAGATGTTAAAGAAGATATGGACGCATTATTTGACGGACAATCTTTAACTGAAGATTTCAAAGCACGTACTACTTTAGTATTTGAAACTGCTGTTAAATCAAAAGTTAAAGCAAACCTTGCTGCTATCGAAGAAAAGATGGAAGCTGAATTAACTAGTAAAACTAATGCTCTTTTAGAAGACATTACTGCTAAGTTAGATGGTTACTTAAACTACACTGTTAACGAGTGGGTTGAAGAAAACAAACTTGCTGTCGAAAATGGTCTTAAAAATGAAATCCTAGAAGGTTTTGTTGGTGGATTACAAACATTGTTTGCAGAAAATTATATTGAAGTTCCTGAAGAGAAACACAATATTCTCGACGAACAAGCGTTCGAAATTGCTAGTCTTAAAGAAGAATTAGATGCTGAAATGAATAAAAACATTGATGCTCGCAAAGCTTTAGACGAAGCAAATGCAAAAGAAATTTTTAGTAAGGTTTCTGAAGATTTGACTATGACACAAGTTGAGAAGTTATCTTCTTTGGCTGAAGGTGTTGTATTTGAAGACAGAGAGTCTTATAATGAGAAGTTAGAAACTTTGAAGGAAACATACTTTCCTTCTGAAGAAAAGAAAGAAGAAGTAATTGCTGAAGGTAAAACTAAAGTAAATGATTCTGAAGAAATGAGCGATTCAATGAAAGCAATCGTCGCTTCACTTTCAGCATCAAGAAACACAAGCATCTTTGGTGCTTAACATTTATATTTAATAAGGAGAAAACAAAATGTTTTTATCAGAAGAAATTAAAGATAAGTGGCAGCCGGTTATGGATCATGCAGAGATGCCTGCCATTAAAGATGCTACTAAACGTGCAATCACACTACGTCTTTTAGAAAATCAACAGAGAGCTTTAGATGAAGCTAACGTTACAGGTGCTAATGTAGATAACTGGGATCCTATCCTAATCTCATTAGTTCGTCGTACTATGCCACAATTAATGGCATATGACACAATTGGTGTTCAACCAATGACAGGTCCTACAGGTCTTATCTTTGCAATGAAATCTCATTACACTGGTGAAGCATCTACAGGTGCTGAAGCACTTACATTACCTGCAGGAGCTCCTAATACGACTTTCGCTGGTGATCAAGATGCTGGTTCAACGCCTTCAGTACCTACTGACACAATGACTACTGCTCAAGGTGAAGCATTAGGTGGTTTTGTTACTGGTGGCGCTGAGTACAAAGAGATGTCTTTCTCAATTGAGAAGTCTAGTGTTACAGCTCAGACTAAGGCTCTTAAAGCAAAATACTCTTTAGAGTTAGCACAAGACCTTAAAGCTATTCATGGTTTAGACGCTGAGTCTGAATTATCGAATATCCTTTCTGGTGAGATCCTTGCGGAAATCAATCGTGAAGTTGTCAATAAGATTAGTTCACAAGCAAAAGCTGGTGCAACTACTGGTACAACTACTGTAGGAACGTTTGACGTTGCTGACGCAGCTGATAACCGTGGTGCTCGATGGGGTGGTGAACGTTATAAGTCACTACTTGTTCAAATCAACCGTGAAGCTAACTTAATTGCTAGAGAGACTGGTCGTGGTCGTGGTAACTGGTTAATCGTATCTGCTGATGTTGCATCTGCTCTTGATATGGTTTCTTCAATGGCTGTACCTAACATGTCTCTTGACAATGGTGTTCAACCTGATGTTGTAAACAATACTTTTGCTGGTGTATTAGGTGGTAAGTTTAAGGTTTACGTTGACCAATTTGCTGCTGCTGATTCAATCATTGTTGGTCATAAAGGTGCTAACATGTATGATGCTGGTATGTTCTACTGCCCATACGTTCCTTTACAAATGATGAAGTCAATCGGCGAAGAAGATTTCCAGCCACGTTTAGGTTTTAAGACTCGTTACGGTCTTACACATAACCCATTCGCTACTGGTGCTAACGGCGCTAATCCTTACTTCCGTAAGTTCTCTGTTACTAATCTGTAATAGTTAATGATTGCTACTTAGGTAGCAGTTAGATTATAAAACCCCCTTGATTGGGGGTTTTTTATCGTCTATATAAAAGTGAGTATAAATAATCATATGACACAGATAAATAAAAAGACTCTAAATTCAAGTAAGTCAACTAATTATAAATTAAACATTCATGCTTTACCAAATACAACATTTTGGGTAAAAACAGTTGCTGTACCTGCTCTAACAGCAGACGCTGCTACTATTCCTAATCCAGTATTTGGTTCTTCTTATAACCCAGCAAATACAATTTCTTGGGACCCTCTGTCTATAGAATTTATCGTTGATGAAGATTTTAGTAATTATTTCGAGTTATTAGATCTCATTTACAAAGCAGCTTCACCAAATACAGAAGACCGTACTAATAATATTAATGAATTAATTACAACCGGAAGTCTTCATATTCTTTCTAACAACAAAAACGATTCTGGAACAGTTTTTACATTCCACAATCTATTCCCAACTTCTTTAGGTGAAATCGCATTTAACAATGAAATGTCTGAAGGGATTCTTTGTACTGCTAGTTTGCGATTTGATTATATGACGTACGAGAAGACTTGACATTTCGCAATAATTGTGGTATAATGGGTCTATGAATATAGAACAATTAGAAAAAGAAGTAGATAAAGACTTATACCTAGACGAAACAATCCTTGCTAAAGAATCCTTAGCTACGCCTTTAAAACACAACAAATACCTTAAAATGGTATTACGTGAACGTCTCAAATTAAAGAAATTAAATACCGAACTATATAGAGTGTCTTTAGGAAGAACTAACTATTATAACGGTAACGATCCTGACCCATATGAATATGTTCTGAAGGATAAAGAAGTTAAAGAGTACGTTAAGGTAGATCCAATAGTAGTAGAGGCAGAAGCCCGAGTTGCACTACAAGAAGAGTTGGTTAAATATCTAGACGAAGTTTGCAAAATGTTTGTGATACGTGGATTTGCTATCAAAAATGCACTGGACGTAATGAAATACCATCAAGGGTTGGTTTAATAAGAGATGATGAAATAATTATATAATGAGTGATATAGTAGTAACAATTAAAGACGATGTATTTTTACGAGTAGAATCGGAAATGGACATAGCACACGAGTTATCGTCGTTCTTTACGTTTGAGGTTCCTGGCGCTAAATTCATGCCATCATATCGCAGTCGAGCTTGGGATGGTAAAATACGATTATTCAATGTATTTGGTGGTGAAGTATATGTAGGTCTTCTTCATTATATAATTGAATTTGCTAATAGACGCAATTTGACGATTGAATACCCCCAATTAGGAGACGATTTAGACATTAAATCCACAGAAGACTTCGTTAAGGGGTTAAATCCGTACGCTAATGACAAACCCATATTACCATACGACTATCAAGTAAACGCTGTTCATTGGGCGATTACGGAATCTAGGTCTCTACTATTATCACCTACTTCATCAGGTAAATCGTTTATGATTTACGCATTGTCTCAATACTATAAAAGAAAATTAGATAGAAAAATTCTTATTATCGTCCCAACTACATCATTAGTTGAACAACTCTATAAAGATTTCGCAGACTACGCATCAGAATTAGATCCAACCTTTTCTGAAGATAACGTACATAGAATTTATTCAGGTAAAGAAAAAGTAACAGACAAACAAATAGTAATCACTACTTGGCAATCAATTTATAAATTAAAGAAACCATTCTTTGAACAGTTTGGTTGTATTATTGGTGACGAGGCACACGGATTTAAATCTAAGTCATTAACTAGTATTTTAACTAAAATGACTAATTGTCCATATAAGTTTGGATTCACTGGAACACTTGATGGAACTACTACACACAAATTAGTTCTTGAAGGATTGTTTGGCGCCGTTAAAAAAGTCATAACAACGAAAGAATTGATGGACAGCGATACTATCAGTAAGTTGCATATTGAAGCTATCACTTTAAAATATAAGGATGACGAATGCAAGTTTGTTAGACCTATGATTTATCAAGAAGAAATTGATTTCTTAATTTCTCATAGTAAACGAAACGAATTCATATGCGAATTAGCATTGAGTCGAACTAAAAATACATTATTATTATTTCAATTTGTAGAAAAACACGGAAAAAAATTATATGAAATCCTCACAAAAAAAGAACCCAACCGACCAATTTTCTTCGTATCTGGAGCTGTTAAAGTTGAAGAGCGTGAGAGAATTAGGGAGATTACCGAAAGTAGTACAAATGCTATTATTATCGCTTCATACGGCACTTATTCTACTGGTATCAACATTCGCAATCTTCACAACATTATTTTTGCACATCCTAGTAAATCCCGTATTAGGAATTTACAATCGGTTGGTAGGGGATTACGTAAAGCAGAAGGTAAAGGAGTAGCAACACTGTTTGACATCAGCGACGATTTGTCGTGGAAGAAACACAAGAACTTTTCATTGAAACATTTCATTGAAAGAATAAAGATTTACAACACAGAAAAATTTGATTACAAACTAAGGACAATAAAATTATGAATATATCAGTAGTACATATGAAACACACAGGTACGGAAGTTATTTGCGACCTAATTGAAATGAACGAAGAGAACATGGCCATCACTATTAAGGATCCACAAGTAATTGGATTGGTTAGTCAAGATGAAAATGGAGCTCAGTTGGGATTTACACCATTTCTAATGAGTTGTAAAGACAACGTTATTCATTTATCATTAAGTGACATTTTATTCATTGCTGATGCAAGTGAAGAGATTTCTCATAATTTCCAAGCGATGTTTGCTAAGCAATCATCACTTATTATGCCGAATGATAAAATAATCACATAAAAACTTGACAAACGTAGTTTCCTGTGGTATAATAATAGAAAATTACGCATATAAATAAATATCTGCCTTGATTACACCAACAAGGATAGTAGCGAAAGTGAAGTGAGCAGACTATAATATTCGACATACACCATACTGAATTGAGGTCTGTAATTTGATTCCACTGCGTAAGTGGATAGATAATTAAAATAATCGTGTCAGGGCAAACCACATAATGGTAATATGCCCAGTAGAGATAGATGAGTTTACATCTAGTGGCAAATAGGATTCCGTAACCTATCTCTTAATATAGTGACGCTTGTTATAAAGTAGTTATTAAATACACGGATACTGAGCGAACGAAGTGAGCGATTTTCAATCGAACGAAGTGAAGATTGAAATCTTAAAGATCAATGTTAATCTTACTTTACATTCTGTATCATTTTTATTAAAATGTATCTTATATTAATCATTACATCATAAGCAATTCAACTCACTTCGTTCGTTGAATGGTTCGCTTCGCTCACCTTATCCATTAATTTAGATGTAGTTTTACTTGACATTTAGCTAAAAATATGTTATAATAGATGGAATAAAACAAAATAATAGGAAATATAAAGTGCCTAAAATTAAGACAGATAAACCCATTGATGAGGATAATAAAAATCACTACATTAATAATAAAGATTTCTTAGATGCTCTAATTGAATATCAAGCAGACGTAAAATTAAAAGTTGATGCAGGCGAAAAGAAACCTTATGTAACTGATTACATTGCTCGGTGCTTTTTGCAAATAGCACAAAGACTATCTTATAGACCAAATTTCATTAACTACACATATAAAGATGATATGATTTCTGATGGATTAGAAAACTGTCTAGCGTACATGCATAACTTTAATCCAGACAAATCAAACAATCCTTTTGCGTATTTTACTCAAATTATCTACTATGCATTCCTTAGAAGAATTGAAAGAGAAAAGAAACAACAATACGTCAAGTACAAATACTTTGATACGTCTGGTGGATTTGAACAGATGGACTCTCTTCAAGAACATGATAAAGAATCGTTTGATTATATTAATGACAAGGGTTCTGTTGATTTCCATATTCACATTAAGGAATTCATCAACAACATGGAAATTAAGGAAATTGAAAAGAAAACAAAACGTGATGCAAAGAAAATCAGCGAAAAGAAACCTAAAAATTCTTTAGAAATGTTTATGGTAGCGTAGATGAAGGTTGCAATTATCACTGACACTCATTTTGGAGCAAGGTCAGACAGTAAATCATTCTCTGATTATTTCTATAAGTTTTGGACTAATACTTTCTTTCCCTATCTAATAGAGAACGACATCAAAACAATCATCCATTGTGGTGATTTGATGGATAGACGTAAGTATGTAAATTTCGATACTCTTAACCGTATGCGTAAAGAGTTTATTCAACCTATGATTGATAATGGTATCACTATGCATACTGTCGTAGGTAATCACGATACTTATTATAAAAACACAGTAGAGGTTAATTCTGTTGAGCAGTTATTTGACATCAACGGACATTCGCCTATTGTTGCATATTCTGAAGCAAAGACGTTGACTCTACCTGATGGATATAAAGTAGATATGATTCCTTGGATTAATAATGACAATGAAGAAGATATTATGTCATTTATTAACAAATCTAAATCATCAGTTGCTTGGGGACACTTTGACCTTAGTGGGTTTGAAATGATGCGTGGCGTGAATTCGATGTATCATTCTCGTTCTGCAGATTTCCTTGATAAGTATGATTCAGTTTACTCTGGACACTTCCATACAAAATCAGACAACGGACATATCTATTATCTTGGAAATACGTATGAGATAAATTGGGGAGACTATAATGATAATCGTGGATTCCATATTTTCGATACAGCAACCTTAGATTGTGTCCAAATTGTTAATCCTTATAAACTACACGTTAAAGTTAATTATGATGAAGAGTGTAAAGATGAACAGTTAAACTTAGACTATGATGGTCAAATCGTAAAACTAATTGTAACAACTAAAAAAGATTTCAGTCATTTTAACCTATTAGTAGAGAAAATCGAAAGAGATTCTGAAACTTTAACTATCGTTGAAGACCACGGATTACTTTCTACAGAACAAGTTGCTATTGATACTGAAGATACCATTACCACATTAAATAAATTTATTGAGGGTATGAAACTGGATAATGAAAAAGAAGTGAAGAAGATAATGAATGAAGTTTATGTTGAGGCAATTGCACTATGATCAATTTTCATAATGTAAAATGGAAGAATTTCCTATCAACTGGCAATAAGTTTTCTTCAATTGATATTGATGAGACTAAAACAACATTAATGATTGGCACTAATGGTGCAGGCAAGTCAACAATGATGGACGCTATTAGTTTTGGTTTGTTTGGTAAACCATTTAGAAAGATTAAAAACGGACAATTAGTAAATTCTATCAATCGTAAAAATATGATGGTAGAGTTATCGTTCACTACAGGTGGAAAATTGTATAAAATCGAGCGGGGATTAAAACCTGCAAAGTTCGAGATTTATGTTGATAGTGTTAAACAAGACCAAGATGCAGCTGCAAGAGACCAACAAGACTTTTTAGAAAAATACATTCTAAAAATGAATGAAAAATCGTTCAGACAAATTGTTGTATTAGGTTCTGGGTCTTTTGTTCCTTTTATGAGATTAAAAGCAGCTGAGAGAAGATCAATCATCGAAGAATTACTTGATATTCAAATCTTTGGAGTTATGAACGATTTGATTAAAGAACGTGTATCTTCCAACAAATATGAATTGAGTGAGTTATCACATAAAATTGAATTACTTCAACAAAACATCGATTTGGTAGAAGAACATTTGAAATCAATGAATGAAGATAAGCAATCAGTTATTGATAAAAAGAAATCATTCATTGATGGATATATGAATGAGATTAAAGAACTAGAAGATTCTATAATTGACCTTAAAATAACAACATCTGATTTTGAAAAGTTAAAAACTCAATCATCTAAATTTAATGATTTTCAATCTCAATTTGTATCAAAAATTGATACGATTAATAAACAACTACGTATCATCATGGACAATTCAAAATGTCCAGCGTGTAATCAAACGATTGATACTGAACATATGAATACAATCGGCCAAGAATTATCTGATAACCGTGATAAATTAAAAGAAGGGTTGACTCAAGTTAAAACTAAATTAAATCTTGTTGCTGAAGACCTTGAAAAGATTCAAATTACGTTGAATAATATTTCAAACAAACAAAATCAAATAAATGGATTAAACGATACATGTACAAGAATGAATACTGAAATTCTTGAAGCTGTTAACGAAAAAATAGAAGTGATTGATAATGAAGATTTATTATCTAAGAAACAAGAATCTGAAAGTCTCCACAAACACAAATATAATTTACAAGAAGAAAAACATAATTTATCAACAGTTCAATTGTTACTCAAAGACAGCGGAATTAAAACTGTTGTAATTAAAAACTACTTGCCTTTAATCAATCAGTTAATCAATAAATATCTTTCTGCTTTGAATTTCTATATCAATTTTGAACTTGATGAAAATTTTAACGAAACTATCAAATCTAGAGGACGTGATGAATTTGCATACGGTTCATTTTCAGAAGGAGAAAAATTAAGAATTGATTTGGCTTTGTTGTTTACTTGGAGAGAGATAGCTAAATTGAAATCTTCTGTTGCAACTAACTTATTAATTCTTGATGAAATATTTGATAGTTCTTTAGATTCAACTGGAATTGAAGATTTCTTAGGTATTCTCAATTCATTAGGAACAGAAGCTAACGCATTCGTTATTTCTCACAAAGGTCAGCAGATCATCGATAAGTTTGGAAGAGTTATCAAAATAACTAAAGATAAGAACTTTTCTCAAATCGCCTCAGATTAAATTTTACAATCATAAGTAAATCTTATGATTATCTGAATAATACTAAAAAAATAAATTGAAATTAGCCCCACAGGGGCTTTTTTTCGTGTATAATGATCAGTGTAGGGTTGAGAAATAAAGGAGTAAAACATGAAAATATTATCTAAATTAACGAAGTTCTTGAAGATGTTGTCACTAGACAATCAACTTGATATTAAACATAATATCCGTCAGAAAGACTTCAAAGTATTTTGTTAAACCACACAATAAACGTGGGATTAAATCAAAAATAAGTGTTGACATTATTCTAATTTATGGTATAATGATCAGTGTAAAGAATAAAAAAGGAGTTAAAATGCAGAAAATCAATATAGAATCCAAAAATTCCCTTGCCAGATTAATGGCGACAGAGAATTTGGTTGTTCAACACAAAAAAGTTTCCACGGCGTCGTTTGACGTTAAAAATCGAGTTCTTAGTCTTCCAATTTGGAAAGACATGGATCACACTATGTATGAAGGACTTATTGGACACGAAGTTGGACATGCACTTTATACACCATTTGAAGCTTGGAAAGAATTTATTACAGAAAATCCTGGATTGAAAGACTATGCGAATGTCCTTGAAGATGCTCGTATTGAAAAGAAAATGAAAACAAAATTCCCAGGAATGAGAAAGGTATTCTTTGGAATGTATGACCAATTGAATGTTAAGGACTTCTTCGGCATCGCCGGTAAAGACGTAAGTAGTTATGGACTTCTTGACCGAATCAACCTTCATTTCAAATTAGGTTCTCGTACTGATATTATTTTTAATGATGAAGAGACTTTATTTGTAGGACGAGTTGCCAAAGCTGAAACTTTCCAAGAGATTCTAGAACTTACGCTTGAACTTGCTGAATATGCTAAGAATGAAGAATTAAACACTGACTTTGATGATATGGAGTTTGGTGATACTGACGACGAAGATAACGACGATGGTGATGAAATTAAATCTGGTAATTCTCAAGATAAACTAAGCGATGAATTTGGAGACAGTGATGACGCTGGCGACGAAGTCGAAGATGATAACTCTAAAGATGGAGATGACCAAGGTCAGGACGAAGATAACGACGATGGTGCTGGATCTGGCGGCAAAAAATCTGATGATCCGCCACAATCAAAAACTCAAAAGAACTTTGATGATTCTATGTCTGACTTGAATGATGCTGAGGCTTACACACCTATTTACGTTGACCTTCCTAATGTAAACGTAAAAGATATTACGGTTTCTTATAAAAAGAATGTAAAGATATTGTCTGAATTTTATTCTGACCCCACTTCGTATGGATATTGGGACGAAGATGGTAACGCTTACAAGAAAAAAATCGATGATGAAATTCGCAATTGGAAGAAAGATGTTAACCCAGTTGTTAATTATATGGTTAAAGAATTTGAAATGAAACAAGCAGCTTCTGCTCATCGTCGAACTTCGGTTGGTAAAACTGGTGTTCTTGATACTAATAAAATGCATGCTTATCGTTATGAAGAAGATATTTTCAAACGTGTTGCGACGATTAAAGACGGTCGCAATCATGGATTGGTCATGTATGTTGATTGGTCTGGTTCTATGCAAGACAAGATATTAGATACAGTAAAACAAACAATCACATTAGTTATGTTTGCTAGAAAAGTTGGAATCCCTTTCCGTGTTTATGGATTTAGTAATGCCATTCAATCTCAAGCATTGGTTGATAATGCAAACTTCTATGAAGTGGAAGATAATAAGAATTTTGGATTTGACCACATTAAATTGAATAGATTGACATTGTTAGAATTTTTTAATGAAAAGATGTCAGCTAGTGAATTTTCAAATATGATTAATAATTTCTATAAAGTTGGTAAGTCAAATGATTGGAATACTAGAAGTTCTGTAAGAAACCCAAATGGATATTCTCTTGCTTCAACACCATTGAATGAATGTATTATTGCTTCTTATGAACAGGTTGCGAATTTCAAACGTGAAACTGGAAAAGAAAAAGTGAACGTCATCTTTTTAACTGATGGTCATTCAGATGGAAATGACACTTACTATGACACTTCTAATACTGGCTTTAGAACAGGCTATATTTCTTGGGGACCTGATAAATCATACCTTGCAATTCGTGACCCAAAAACTAGAAAAGTGATTACTACAACTAATGAGTTTAGAAAAGTTACCGGTGACTTGTTAAAAGGTCTTGGACAGAGATGTGACGTTAATGTCATCGGATTCTTTTTAACTGATTCTAGAAAAATTAATTATTCAATTGATTGTGAAATGTCTTGGACAAAAGCCGACGATATGAAAAAACAAGCAAGAAAAAATGGATACGTAGCCCTATCTTCATTTGGATATGATAAATATTTCATGGTTAATAATACTGCCATGTCAAAAGAAGTTAAATTTGACGATGTTGGTAAAAAAGATGATGGAAGTGTCAATAAAGCTAAATTAAGAACTGCTTTTCAAAACTTCTCAAAAGGACGTAAGGTTAATAAGATGTTGCTAAATGAGTTCGTGGGTATGGTTGCTTAATACCCCTTTTATAAACATGGGAATAAAGTGAAAATAAGTCTTGACATTATCTGAATTTATGGTATAATGATCAATGTAGGGTTGAGAAAAAGGTTCTACAAAATAAATTAAAAAAAAGGAGTAATATATGAGTAAAATAGTAAATATTAATGATTTCGGTGCAGCTGCAAATGAACTGTTCGGTACTAAAGAAATCACAAAAGGTCAAGCGAAACGAATTAAAGAAGTGTTCGACGTTTGTGTACCTCAAGTAATTTTCCAAGGCACAACAAATCGTGTGAGTCGTGGTGTTTATAAAATTCCAACCAACGCTGTGGGTATTGTCCCAGAAAAAGTATTGGTTGTCGTTTCTGACGATTCGCCAGTTAATTCTAAACCCAACGTTGCAACGACTACCGGTGCAATGCAATTGGACGCCTCAATTAACTTTGTTCCAAAAATTGATAATTCTTATGTGTCTTGGGGAAACTCAAATGACATTAAAAAGATTTTGAAATCTAAATTGTTCTTCCCTGTTTATTTAACGGGTATGTCTGGTAACGGTAAGACGTTTGGTATTGAACAAACGTGTGCTAATTTGGGTCGTGAAATGATTCGTGTGAACTTTACTGCTGAGACTGACGAAGATGATTTGTTTGGTGGTTTTAGACTTGTGAACGGCGAGACTGTGTTTCAATACGGTCCAGTTGTTGAAGCGATGAAACGTGGTGCTGTATTGTTACTTGACGAGATTGACCTTGCTTCTTCAAAAGTGATGGCACTACAATCGGTTCTTGAAGGCAAAGGTTATTTCATTAAGAAACGTGGTGAATGGATTGAACCTTCTAATGGATTTACTGTGATTGCTACTGCTAACACAAAAGGTAAAGGTTCTGATGATGGTCGTTTTGTTGGTACTAATGTTCTGAATGAAGCATTCCTTGATAGATTTTCTGTGACTATGTACCAAGCATATCCTTCTGAATCAATCGAGAAGAAGATTTTACAAAAAGCCGCTGAAGGTTTTGGATTACGTTCTGCTGAGGTTGATGCGTTTATTCCTAATTTAACAATGTGGGGTGACATTATCCGTAAGACTTTTGAAGACGGTGGAGTTGATGAAATTATTTCTACTAGACGTTTAGTTGATATTCTTAAATCATATTCAATCTTTAATAATAAAGAAAAAGCGATTAAAATGTCTATTGAACGTTTTGATGACGAGACTCGTGAGTCTTTCCTTTCTCTTTATGAAAAGATTGATGCTGGTGTTGGAACTGGACAATACGGAACTGAAGTTGAATCAGATGAAGTGTTAGAAACAACTTCACAATTTTAAATAATAATTAAAGACACTCCAACCTTGGGGTGTTTTATGTAAAAAGGAAAAACTATATTATGGATAATTTTATTTTTAAATATAACGAGGGCAAAATACTTGATGACTTGAATGATTATATTCAAAGTACATATGGTGCTCATTATACAAACGAGAACAATGCTGTTCAGACATTAGATGTGTTTGAATCACGTGGAACTTTATCATCTACATCTATCGATAATGCTATTAAGTATTT
>ERZ890604.184-NODE-184-length-23365-cov-8.544058_pt1 | contig 23365 bp, 32 predicted proteins | sample MGYA00521097_ERZ890604 | MGnify/ENA primary metagenome ERZ890604 (study PRJEB32303, sample SAMEA104408625) | aquatic metagenome | biome: Brackish water; feature: Chemocline; material: water | place: Baltic Sea | collected 2014-10-26T21:54:00 | depth 120 m ... | reverse complement strand
CAGTCATGTTATCTGCTATGGAAGTTACACTAACTATATCTGTAGCTACAGTATTAACATTAGCTATATTGGTAGCCACCACAGTAACATTAGCATTGTTTGTTGAAACAGTAGTAACATCTGCATCTATTCCAGCTACCGTATTAATATTAGCTGTATTTGTTGATACTGTAGTTATATTTGATTCATTTGTAGCTACTGCATCTATATTAGTCTTATTTGTATTAACTGCATTGATATTTACTTCATTAGCTGCTACTGCATCTATGTTTACTTTGTTTGCATTCACAGCAGATATATCAGAGTTATTTAACGCTACAGCAGTTACATCAGAGTCTATTGCAACAACTATATTAATATTCGCTATATTTGTTGCTACAGTTGTTACATGAGCATCATTCAATGCAACAGTTGTTACATCAGATGATATTCCAGATACAGTAACTATTTCAGCATCTATACTATTTACATTAAGTATAGCAGCTAGATTATTTACCACATCACTAATCTCACTAGGAGCAGCATCTAGCCCACTACCATCACTTGATGTAGTAATCTTAACTATATATAAATTGGTTGGAGCCGTATTGAATACAACTGTACTCTTTCCTAATAAATCCCATTCAGAACTAACTACTTCATGGTCTGCTAATCCAGTGCCACTATCATAGTAGAAGTGAATCCTACAATGTGAATCAGATAATATATCATTACCAACAGTAAATGTTTTCTGTGTTCCATTGGCTGTAAAACTTTCTGTAACTATAGCCATTTATTTCTCCTTATGCATTTCTGCTTCTTACTTTGGTTTGACCTTCAATATTTATAATATTGATTGCAGTTCCAGTAGAGTAAGAAGTTTCATATTTCAATCTGACTCTATCACTGTCAGCACCTATTAAAACCTTTCTCCCAAGGCTTATATGTTTTTTATTTATGGTCTTCTCATTGTTTCTTTCTTGGTTGACAATAATTAAATCTACGTCTCCATCTATTCTTGATATGACAGTCTTCATGTAAAACTTCTCTCTAAACCCTTGAGTATCCTGTCTATTCTCAATACCGAACCTAGATAAAGTAACAGAAGAAGTATATTGAAAAGCATTTGCGTCAGTAAACACGTCTGTAAGCTCTCCTACGGACAAATCTATTGTATATAGGTCATCTATTCCACCTAAGATAAATAAGACGTTATCAAGCACGCTAATCTTCTTTATAGATATATCAAAAGTCCATTCAAACCATGCAGACATAACTCTCTTGTTATTTTCTATATGGTATTTATAAACATATATCTTATCATCAATTGATTCTCCAAATAAGAAAACCATATTCTCTGACAACGCAGTCTCCACTTGTGTTATGGTTGATGGAGTATATTCAGGACAATGTGAATTAATCTTAGAGGCTGTACTCTTATCACTATCAAGAATAGCTGGTGCATATGTTGATGCTTCCAACCAATCTCCTTTCTTAGTAAAGAATATAACTTCATTATCAACATTTACTGGAGCAAGCTCTGGGCTAACCACATATGTAGAAGTTGGAGTAACTCTAGTTGTAGCTGGACTCAGCACATCTCCCCCAGCAAGTATAAACTGTTGTGTATCAGTCCATAGTGTAACAGAACCAGCAGTAACATTAACTGCTCTAATTATAGATATATTATCACTATCAGCAGACACGTCAATAGGGTCTGTATCAAGTATCTCCATAACAGTAGATGCAAAGAAATCATAATAACTAGCAGTAGTTGAAAGTATTACATTTTCTCCAGCAGTGAACCCAAGTCTGTTCTTGAAGAAAAACATATTACTAATCTCGTTTCCAACAAAACTAGGCAATGGGTTTGAGTCTTCATCTCCCTTGTCTCTTTCTCCCCATATAGTATGAAAGCCATCATATGTAAGATTCTCTACATTCCAACCAAGAACAAATGTACCATCGCTTTGTCTCACCAGTTTAGCTGGCATAGTCATTTCATTCATCTTGTATTCAATACCTTCTCTAACTGTTTCTTTCCAGTGGTCATCTTCCCATGATAAATAATAGTTAGTGAATGTATCTCTATCAGTTCCAGTTATTGATATAGTCCCAACTTCAGCATTCGTGAATCCTTCCATTGATGCAGGCAAATCAGTTATCTTAGAAACACTAGTTCCCCATGCAACAGAAGCTTGATTACCCCAACTGTCTCCACTAGACATATCAAAAGATGTAGTACAAAATATAAACACAATAGAGCCTTCATTTCTAGCAGTAAACGTAGCTAATGTATTAATTTGAGAAGCTAGATTGTTAGCAGCTACAATTGAATCTGTATGGTTATAAGAGTAGTTAGTTCCATTAATTGTTATCTGATATGTGTACCCATGATTTAAACCACTTGTACCATCATTAAAAGATTTTTTAACCCAATAGAACCCAGTATATTTTTTAGCATCATTCGGAGTAAGTGCTCCAGTAGTTGCAGAAACAATAGATGTATTTAATATCCATGTAGTATCCCCAACTGTTAAGAATTTTATATCATTCTTCCAATCAGTTCCAGCCCACTGTTCAATAACTGTATTTCCAGCAGAACCAAAATCAGTAACAGTCTTAGCTGTACCAGCAGTATCAAATACTTTTAGACCATTGTCGTCGAGTATCATTCCATACTTCTCTATGTCATCCCCTCTGTCGTAAGAGTGAATAGCCATATTATCTTGAAACGTAACACCTAGGTCAGCAACTTTAGTTAACGGATTTCTTCTTCTTAAACCTTGTGACACAGTAGGAAAGAAGTTAATCATTTCATCTACTTGGTTGTCATATCTTGATTCACTTACTTGCTGTGATACACCACCAGAAAGGTTATTGATATTGTGGTTAAACAACATGTTATAAACTCGTTCTATCTAATAGTGTAGTAGCAAATGTGTTAGTAAGAACATTACCATTAATCTTGTTTGCATCCTCTCTCATTGCTTCAATCTTTGCATTAGAAACAAGTCTAGCTCTAATCTCTATACCATTAGTGTCTCCAATAACATTACTGTATGCATTAAGCAAAGCTGATTTAACTATATAATTTGCAACCACAAATGGAATATCATCAAAAGCTATATCGTCAACGATGTCACACTCAACACCATCTTCAAATATGAATGTTTGTTCCGACTTGTCATATAGCTTGTAGTCCCTAACTATAATGGTTGATGTATCAGTAGATGGGTCTAGTGACAAAATAGAATCAGGAACAACTATATATCCAGATGTGTTAGGATACAAAGTTAATGTAAGTGAATTAAAATCCCAACCATATGAAAGTATCTCTTTCTTTGCAACAGTCAAAAACTTATTAGCTACAATAGCTATATTAACATCTTCGATAACATCTGTATCGTCTAGAGGCAACTCATTTATATTTACAAGTATCTCATTGATTGCTTCACGTTCTTGCATTGTAGTCCTTTTTAGTATCTATTCTAGTACCCCAGTGGGTACTAGGTAGTTACTACTTAGTTACTAAGCGTTAGCCGTACCAGTTGTAACAGTTACAAGAGAGCCGGGATTAAGAACATCCCATCCACCAGCAAGTTGTGCTTTAAACACAGTCTCATCATAGTCATCATCAAACCAAGACTTAGTTTGTAGACCCATTAATTCAACCATACCAATAACACGCTTATTGAATAAGTATCCAACCATGTTTGTACCTTCTCCTGAGATACCACAAGCATTTACAGCAAGTGCATCTGAAATGTTGTTAGAACGTAAGATTGTTACATCTCCGATTCTGAATACATTACCAGTTGCAATCGAACCATTATCTCCAGCATTGAAGTCACGGTTAACAGCTTTTTGAGACTGTAGTAAATTGTAGTAGTTAGTATTCGTTGTTACGAAATATCTTTCTTCTCCAATTTGGTCTTTACCATCAAGAATTGCATTACCAGCAAAGATAGCATCTAAAAGAGCATCCCCTTTAGCTTCAGCAGTTGCACCAGCACCAATAGCAGAGTTATAAACAGAACCAGAAGCATACTGAGTAGTTGTAGCAGCAGCAGCAACAGCTTGGTCTAATTCAACTAAGATACGTCTGTCTAAGTAGTTTGACATACTACGAGCAACTTGACCAGTGATAATACTTCTACCATCATAGTGAGCAACTTTCTCTTCAAAAGCATTATATTGCTTACGTACAAAGATTGGTCTTTCAACAACAATAGTTCTTTCATTGATATAAATATCAGAAGCTCCATCACGTTGGTTAGCACCATTCGCATGTGTATTAACAAATCCGTCAACAGCACCTACACCAGTTGTATCTTCTGGAAGACCAGTAGCAGCATTAATACGTTGAACAGCATCTTTATCTGAATCAACAATAAACTGAGTTGACTTACCTTGTGTGATTGTTTTCTTAGTAATAAGCTCCATGAAAACATTTTTACGTTGGAACTCCGCAAGAGTTTCAGCATATAATTCTAATTCTAAATCTGATTTACGAGTAATCGTAGCCATTTTAAATTCCTTTTTAAATATTTACAAAACATTTTGTTCTTTGAATTCTAATGGAAGAAGAAGACTTCCGAAAGAACACCTATAATCTGACAACCAAAAAAGTTTTAACTCTGAAGGGTATCTCAAATAGATGCTCTTTGGAAGCATATTGAGGGTCTCTCTGTTAATTAGTTAAAAGTCTACCGTAAAAATTATCCTTCTGTCAAGTTACTTTTAGATAATTTAGCTTTTACTTTATCTCTAAACCTAGAATCTTTCTTGTATCTAATGTCATTCACATCTGCTAAGTAATCAGACTCACTTGCATATCCACCACTTTTACTAGATGATGGTTTACCACGCAATATAGATGGTTTAGACTTACTGTTTGATGCATCATAATCAACTTTAACGCCTTTCATTACAGCTAGTATCTGATTATAATCAGTCATACCATTAAGCATCTTTACTACATCTGGTTGATGGTCTTCTGCCCATTCTTTAATTGAAGCAAACTCTTCAGCACCACCAGATAACTCATATACTTTTTCAGTAAATGCATTCTGCTCTGCCTTAACACTATCTAAATATCTGTCAATCATAACATCTGGAATACCAGCAGCGTTTAACTTGTCATACTGTTCATCAGTAATAGAGCCAGTCTTAGTAAATGTACTATCTAGTTCAGTCCACAACTCAGGTTCAACAGTTAATGGTTTACCATCTTTATCTTTATCTGCCGCTGCAACATCGTCTGCATTCTTTTCCTGCTTCTCTGAATGTTTACGAGGCTTACGTTCTTCTGTCTTGGTTGTCTTAGATAGCTCTTCATAATGCTTCTCTAACGCTTCTTCACTCATGCCATCAATAACATACTTAGGTAGATTAGAACCAATGTTTACAATACCTTTTCTTAGCTCATCAACAGAACTATACTTGCCAGCAAGTAGCTCTACATCATCTTCTGAACCTTTGTCACTAGGTAAATCAAGATTATCTTCATCCTCAATCTTATCATTATTCTCGCCTAACTCAGCATCTATAATTGCTTGTGCTTCTGGACTTCTTTGACCATCTAATTCAATTTCTCTATTTTCCATCTGTTTGTTCCTTTCATTTTTTAAATATAATCTGCTTCATCAGTAGTAGGCAAGAGGGGAAACAGAACAAAACCTCTTACCCACCTACTTATTCTGCTAGTAGTGCCTCTAATTTATCCTTAGAAAGATTCTTTTTAAACTCAATACCTTTCTCTGTAAGCTCATCCCATAATGGCTGTCTGGCATCAATCTTCTTTACTTTAGGAGCTTCAACCAATGCCTCAACAGCATCCTCTATAATGTCAGTAACTTCTGCACCAACAACATTAACTTCTTTTTGTGCTGGATTCTTAGCTCCTCCAACCATTGATTCAAACGATATTTTTACTGCCATTCTGTTTTTCCTTTATTATTTTTGAGCGTTCTTACCCATTGTTTCTATTGCTGCACTAGCACCTTGTTCAACCATACCTTGTGACATAGCTTCTCTTTTTTCTTGACCAATCTGTGCATTCTGAGTTGACTCAGTAACAATTAAATCTTTGTTTGCTGTACCACTATTAGTGATTATAGCTTTAATTAGATTTTGAGTATTCAATGCTCTTGCTACTGCTTCTGCTCCAACAAGTTGACCAGCCATTTGTAGTTCTTGCATAGTCTGATTAATCTTTAACAGTTCAGCATTTCTACCAAGTGCTTGAACACCAGACATGATTATAACGTCAACATCTTTTAGTATATCTTCATCTGCCATTTTTAAGCTCTTCATAGCTTCTTTTATTAATGGCATCTGTATATCATAAGCAATATGAGTATATACACCACCAAATGCTGCTTCAAGCTCCTGAGCCTTCTGTGCAACTTCATATGCAGTAGTTCTTTCACTGTCTCTTGCTTGATTTCTCAAGAATGTATCAGACAGTTCTCTCTTCATTTGTTCTACTAGTTGATAAGTCATTTGTAAGTCATTCGCTTTATTGACTTTAACAACTCCAATATCTTGTTCTTGACCAATGATTGCTTTACCATTACTTGCATCAACAAAATCCTTATACTTAGTCATACCATTAGGGTTAACAGTAAATACTGTCTTAGCTTGAATAACTGCACTCTCATTTAGAACTTGCATTTGTTTCTCTAAAGCTATAAGAGTTCCAAGTGAATCCTCTACGAAACTTCTTCCATAGTCTTCTCCATCAATCTTGTTCCATCTAATATCTATAAATCTTTCATTTAAGTCATCAAAGCTAGAAGTCTCTCCAACTGGTTCTCCAGCTATCTCTTGAGTAAGTTCATACTTGCCATCAATTAACTTAACACCAGTATATAACTTAACATCTTCAGACTCTTCATTCTCATCTATGCTACCACGTATATCTTCTGGAAGAGTTTCTTTATCAAGAGTTTCTTCTATAATCAACTCAACTACATTACCAGCATAATCTCTTGACACAACATAGTTTCTTAGGTTTATAACTCTAAAACGTCCATCATCTTCAAGCTTTTCTATCAGACAATTTCCAGTAACTACAGCTAACCTCAAAGATGGATATAAAGAACCTCTAAAGTTAGAATCATTTATATACTTTAATATATCTCCCTCTTTATTAGCAAGCTCTTTCTCAACCATATAAGCAGCATCTTCTTTGCCCTGAGTAATATTAAACATTGCTTCTCTGCTTGCAGCCAATCTATAGAATGGTTGTGACGCAGGCAGTATAGATAACGCAAGCTTTCCAACCAAGTGATTTACTAGACTTGCTCCGAATCCCTGAGTGTAGTTACGTTGAAGGTCGTCTTGAGACGAGCTATCTTCTTCCATATACGCATATGGTATTGTCATTTTCGCACATAGTTCAGCACGGTCACTTGTAGAGGACTTACCGTCCTCTAACTGCGTGTACCGTGAAGCTAAGGTTTCTTCTTGCTCAGCCATGTCTTATACTTTTAGTCCAGTATCAACTGTCTCTGCCATTGGAATCTTTAATGATTCTTTAGTTGTTTTCAACTTCTTCTTATCAGCATCTTTATCAATCTCAACACTTGCTTCTTCAACTGGAGCAGTAGGAGCAACTTGTGGTAGTGGAGCTGGAGCAGCACCTTTTCCTTTGTTATACGTCATTGGAACTTCTCCAAGTAATTTCTTTAGTAACATCATTCTTTTATCCTTACCTTATTTTTAAGACCATTTATAACTCTCTCACATTCCTCTACAGAATATTCAAAAGATGTATATAGTTCTCTACCTTTTAACCTCTTAGTTAAGAGCCTAGACTCTTTAGAAGCAACATAGTGTTCTAGTGGCATATTTAGGTCTCTAGCTACCAAACCTGCTTGTATACTCATTAAGTGTAATGCTTTACTTCTTCTATGTTCAGGCTTAACATATAAATACGTATTACCAATAGTAGGAGTCCTGAGACCAAAGTATTCATTAATCACAAATGAGGTAAAACCAACCACTTCGTCTCGTATTATAGCTAAATAAATATGCGTATGATATTTCACAAACATATCTACATTAGCAGTACCCTCATCAAATGTCTCTTCAGAAAAAGAAACCAACATCCTATAAAGCTCATCATGGTGTCTAGGTTCATACAGCTCAAGCTTCATCTTTATCTCCAACTAACTCTCTCATTAAGTAACTAAGCATCTCAATCTTACCTTGAACCTTACCTCTTTCATAATCAGTTACATGTTCAGCACTCAACTGTAAAACCATGTCTCTACTAGAAAACTTTTCTCCAGTCTTCTCAAGTAACTCTATAAATATATCTTTAGCCATCTGTTTTTCCTTTTCTATATATACGATATAATACCATATGTTTATACCTCATTTCAATACACCAGACAATTATAAGAAAACTTGGCAACAACTAAAAGAAGCAAATGGCTATTGCCTTAACTGCAACAAACCAGTAAACGCAGCACACATATATTGTTCATCATGCAACAACAATAAGCTATTTGTAGATGGATTAGAAAAGACTAGAGTACGTATTGGAGATGTAGGTCAAGATACAATCAACTATCAACAATACCTACATAGAAGCATATTTGGATGCAATGTACTAGCTAAATACAGAGGCGAAGTAAAAGACAGAATCAAAGCTAAAGTAAAACAAGAAACACTACGATTATCAACCATGAGATTAAAACGTGTATTGTCAGCCACTTCTTTTGATTGGTTGGGAAAGAACTACAAAACAGAACCATATAAAGTAAATATATATAATCAAATAAAGCATGTACGCAATATAGACAAAAGACTAGTCTACAACATATTACTATATTACATATCTTACCACTTGAACAACAATTCTCAATTCAAAACATTCATACACTTCCAAACATCAATGATGCAGAACATATTCATAAACATAGAAAACACTCACTACAGAGTAAACAAACCAGAATTAAAACTAGAAGACAGAAACAAAAGAAAGTACTACATAAATAAGTATTGGTATTGGTTGTTTAAAGAGATAGATGCTATCGCACAACCATTAATGAAAGATATAATAGATGTGATATACTAAAGTTGGAACACTATTTGCTTATTAACAAATCTGTTTCATTAAGTAACATAATTTACGAATTACGCTAATTTAAACATGGAACGATATTTGCGTCTATTGACAAGACCTTTAAAACCAAATATACTAACGCTACCAAACAAAATAACTCATATTATTTAACCCCTTAAACTAAACTACTTCTACTTAAGCTACAATTAATAAACTAGATTTTAGTATCGTATATCTGTGAACAGTATATATCGTATTACAAGAACTCAATTACCCCCATAGGGTCTATGTAATCAGTTACTTCCTTGTTGTATATGACTATATATTACTCTAATGCATCCATATAAGGCTCTACAAGGCATTAAAACTGTGAGTAATAGTAAGACTAGGGTAAGTGTTTAAAAGCTCTCTAAATACTAGTTACACGTGCATCTGAAGTATATATATTATACAACTAAGTATCGTGCTATTGTGTAATAGTAAAATAAAGGAAATACCATGTATATAGTAATAATAACTGTTTTTATTCTTGGTTGTTGTGCAATAATGATAAAACAAATCAAGGAGTTATGGAATGCAAAATATTAGTCAAGTAGAATGGATATGCATAATAGTAATATCAGTAGTAATAGTAAGTATATTCTATATTTATGTAGATGATAAAGAGTTCTTTTAGTCTTATGGTTATGGTGCTAGAAGCAACTCTCTATCCAATAGTTAGTTATTAGCTAGGTGGGGGGATAGTGTTTGCATTCTATCATATAATCTTGGCATGTCTTACCAGACAGGTCTCTTTCAGAGAGATAATCTTTGTAAAGATTAATCAAACACATCCGTTGCATCCAGAGCTTTGGGCTCTTCGCAACTAGTCATTTTGTTCACAAAATAACGGTAATATCGCACTGTGGTGCAGGTAATCTCACACACGCTATTTACTTGCTCTCTTCAGCGGTCACTATTCGTTCCCTACAGCCTCAGATAGCTAAGTAAATTAACGCTCTAGCTATATAGGTCGGTCAGGAAACTGTATGTATAACAAGAGGTCTCACCGACATCTAGTAAGGAAAAATCATATGAGAAATATGTTTGTCTCCTACATTTTGAGATACGAGTATCACAAAACAGTCGAGTCCATATTTATACATAAGTTTTTCTCTCACTATCTTTGTCAGAGGATTTTGGGCACTAGTAAAGACTCAGGCATATAAGTTAACTCTAAGCCCAAGAGAGGGCTTACAGTTACCTGATATACTTCGACCTCTATACGAGGCAACTTGACTAGCACTCAAAAGCTTCTCTTGTTAACTGAGGCATGTAAATAAAACACAAACAAAGGAGATATCATGTATGAAGATACAATGTCAGACGATAGAAATATCATCTTAACAACAATCAAAACTTTACTAGATAGCTAGTAACTAAGTCGTAACTAAATAGTTACTAAATACTCTACACTAAAACAAGGAATATATTATGAAAACAATTAAAATCAACAACACAACTGAAACTGAAAACAAAGCGTACCAAACTGAAGTAGGAAAAGATACATACTTTGTAAACAATGGTACAGCAACTAATCTTGCAACTGGTCAACAAATATCTGAAGAGCAACTGGTTAAACTAGCTAGTAAGGCTAAGTCAGAGTTTAGTGGTTCAGACTGGAATAAAACAGACTATCAAGACATAGCAAACTGGATAGAAAAAGAAGAAGTGGTTGAAGACAATATCATCATAGATGATGACGTAACACTAACTTTCAACAACATTAGATACTCTTATGAAATTATCATCTATAAACAAGATGACGAAATAACAATAGTAAGAGAATTAACTGGAAAGTATGACACAACAACTGGAGAAGAAATACCTCTATACAACGACAATGAAGGACATCCACAAAATGTATCATACAAAACTGGTTACAACAACACTATCTTATGGTATGCACACGAGATAGGAGCTATCAACCACTTAGCAACAAGCTTAGGCTTTACAAACTTAGGAACTATATGGTCTAAAGATGACTTAATAATCATACCAAAAACTGAAGACATATATGTGTTTCAAAGAGTACACGACCAAACAATAAATGCAAGACCTAGCAAAAAAGCAAGAACAAGGGTTAGAAGAGACTATTAAGTCTCTACCCTTTCTTGCTGTTAAGGCTACTCAACACGCTTTTAAAAAAGCTTGGCAAAACCTTCTTTTAAAAGAAGCAAAATATATTGTATATAAGTAGCAATATGCTTGATTCATAGCAATATAAGGCATGAGTAACTATCTTGCTATCAATGAAGCTCATCAGCTTTAAACACAATATAATGAACGAAATCAAAACACAAAAGGACAACCAATGAACAAATATTTACTAGCCTACACAATAGCGATTGGAATATATATTTTATCTATAGTATATATTGTATCAATGAGACCACCATTATGAAAACAATAAGCTTATGCAACAAAGTATGCATTGAATGTGGATTCTTAAAAGACTCAAAGAAAGGTGTTTTAACTCCAGATGTAATACACATAGTGAACAGACAAATATTGTTTCCATGTCACTTAGAACTAAAGAAAGTTAGTGGTTCTGAAAATACTGGTGTTGAACAAATGGAAGACGTAAAGATATGCAGAGGATTAGTAGAGTCCTTGGTTGTCTCAAATATAAAGCCTAAACATCATGAAATGCAAAAACTAATGAACCAAATAGATGAACCGAACGAGAACATTATGGAGATAAATGATGCACTTAGATACCACGGTAGAATAATATGAGGAGTAGATATGTACGACCATGAAGAGTATATAAAACAAAACAAGAGACAAAGCAAAGGCAGATGGAGACTTCCAAAAATAGAGGAGCTACTTAGTCTAGTAGACTACACAACACATAACCCAGCAAGTATAGCAGATATTACTTCTAGACATTATTGGAGTTCTACTATCTATACGAGCTATACTAGATATGCGTGGTATGTGGACTTCTACTATGGCAATTCGAGCAGCAACCATAAGACTTGTAACTATTACGTTCGTTCCATTAGAGATACAGACAATGGATTAGAATGGGGTGAAGATGCTCCATCCAGAATGTCATGGCATAAAGCTATGGAATATGCTGAAGGATTAAATGATGAGAACTAGAACTATTAACCAAGTAAAACTATACGATTCATCAGGAAAAGAATTACTTCTCATAGAGAACCATAACGGTGCATTTGCACTAAAACTACTAGATGAAACTTGTGTATTAAGAAGAGGTGTACGAGTAAAACAAGATAAACCCACATTCATTATGGTAGATGAGTTACAGCAATTCAACTAAACAGGAGTAAATTATGAATATTTTTAAAGTAAACGATTGGGTACTTGATGATGAAGATACATTGTTCCAAGTATTAGAAATAGAACAAAGAGATTTAAGAGATATAGAAGAGGTATTTGAATGATTCTCTATCATCATACAAATGAACAAGCTCTTAATGGAATTAAGAAAAAAGGGTTGTTACCATTTGGGTTAAATTGGTTCACATCTAATGCTGACTCTGAAAATACAGTAAACTTTCACGGAAGAGCCAACCAAGCAAGAATATCAATAAACATAACTGAAGATATAAAGAAGTTTTCAGAATATAAAGTAAAAGAATATGAAATGCTGAGCTGTTATACAAATATTGAAATGATTGACTTAATAACAAATACAGACTTTTGGTACTACACAGAAAGAATTATTGAGCCAATAGAAATATTGAAGTATGAAGTCTTAATAAATGGAGAATGGAATGTTAGTGAGCTGCCCACAATGCAATGAGCCAAGAGAAGTTACCAGAGACAGAGGAAAGCTCTGTAGAACATGCACAACAAACAACAGTAGAAGCAGAAATTGGACTCCATTAGGATACAAGCAGTCATGCATAGATTGTAATAAAGTATGGCTAACTAAAGCAGACACTAAAGCTGAGAGATGCGTTAATTGCAGTGGGTTAAAACTTGGTAGAGAAATGGCTAAGAATAACATAAAAGAAGAATCTGAAAAAGTAAGATATAAAGTAGTATGTAGCTCTTGCGGAGTAAAAAGATTAATAACAACAAATCCAACCAGAAGAAAAACAGACTTATGTGGTAAATGTAGCAGAAGCTATACTGGAAAATCTAATAAAAAACATAAAGAATCTATAGAAAAGGAAGTTGAACTTACGGTAAAACAAAAACTAAATTCACTTATGAAAAGAACTGGTAAATTGTTTAGATATTGTCCTAGTTGTCCGAGTGATTCAAATACAATAGAAGTATCAACAAAAGAAGAATCTGGTATAAAATATTGTAATGAACATAAACCAAATAAGCCAAAGACGTATAGCAAAACTAAAGTTCAAAAGAAAAAAGAGAAATACTATCCTAGCCAAGCTATTGAAAAAATTCGTGAACAAAATAGAAAACATAAAGAGTCTGTAGAAAACAACAAGGTATTTGCAAAACTAGATAAAGCGACAGAAGAAGAATGTGATGATATGATTTCTAATTGGTTGGAAAAGAATAAACCATCTATAGAAATTAAGCATAATGAACCATTTCCACATCTAAGTTATGGAATGAATATACAAGGATATTAAGATGAAAAAGATAACAAACAGAACTGGTATGTCGTTACCATTAGCAATATGGTGTGCAGTAGATGATTATGACTACTCAACAGAAGAGAATCTTATCAGTGCAACCACTATGATGAAACCTACTAAGCAAATAGTTCTTGGTCGTAGATACAAGGATGCAGATAAAGAGTTTGATGTTGATGATTTAATTGCTTCATCTATGGGTACAGCATTACATGATAGTGTTGAAAATGCATGGAAACAAAGAGATAAAGTTATAGAAACTCTTGACTCTATGGGATATATGAACTCAGAAGATATATACGACAAAGTTACATTTGAAAAGAGAACAGTAAAAGAACTAGATGGATTTAAAATATCTGGTAAGTTTGACATGGTATTTGATGGAATAGTTGCTGATATAAAATCAACGTCAACATGGACACATATATTTGGTTCAAAAGATAGTGATTACAGCTTACAAATGTCAATATACAGATGGTTGAATCCTGAACTAATTACAAATGATGTTGGATATATTGAATACATCTTTACTGATTGGTCAGCAGTTAAGGCAAGACAAGACTCTCAGTATCCACAGACAAGAGTTCTATCTCACAAGATTGAGCTAATGTCGATAAATGACACAGAAACGTGGCTTAAAGCAAAGATAAAAGAAATTACATACAATGAGTCGATTGAGGACTCAAAGCTTCCTGAGTGTACTCCTGAAGAGTTGTGGCAAAGTGCTGATACATGGAAATATTATGCAGGAGCTTCAAGAGCTAGAGCAACTAAGAACTTTGACAATGAAAGTGATGCACTCAAAATGCAAATGAGTAAAGGAAAGGGAGACGTTGTTAAGTTTTCTGGAGAAGTAAAGAGATGTAAATACTGTAGCTATACAGAGTTTTGTACTCAATATGTTCAATTAAAATTAAAAGGATTAGTATGAGTGAACCAACATTAAAAGAAGAAGAATTAGCAAATGATATTGCTGATTACAACCATGAAATAGAGATGGAACAAGCAAGAGATATTATTGAGTTTAATGAGCCTCTTGACAATTTGAGAAGAACTTTAGCTTTTGCAAAGATAGCTTATGATGAAGAAGTTCAAGATTTACTTTCTGATTACAGCCAATCTGTAATAAATGAATTTTTAATAGGAGAATAATTATGAAGTTAACACAAGGTATATATGTAGAAACAGAGTTAAGACTATATGGTTCTATTACACGCAACGAATGTTTAAAAGAGTATATAACTAGGTTGAGTGCAATCATATGTGACATGAACAAGAGAGGCTATTATATAGAAGCAAGAAGAGTTCCAACTACTACAAGATGGGGAAAAGGATTCGATTACGAGTATATAGTTATGCATAAACCAGTAAAGCCTATTTATGAATGATGAAGTAATAAGTGAATCTGGAACAGAAAGCGATATGGAATTTCTTGAACAAGTAATGAAACAAAAAGGTAAGCCAGTACCAAAAAGAGAAACTGTATTAGAAGCAGCGATTAAAGGAAAAGAAATGATACACAGTAATCTAGATATATTAGATGGTAAAAAGATAGTCAATATTAAAGACAATATTCAAATGACAGTTGTTGATGGAAAATTATCTGCATTAAATAAAGTAACTTTTGATTTAGTCGATGAAAATTCAGAGGTAGCTGGTTCTAGTTTCTTTGCAAGTGTTGATTCTAAAGATGAAGATATTAAATGTGAAATATATATCATGAGAGAAGATGCTCTTATTTTTCAATCTATTGGTACAAGTCACTTTAAAGGAGAAGGTAAAATAAACCTTGAGAAATACCCAGAAGAGATGATAGATATTATTTCTGGTTCAATAAATACAAACTATGATATTGCAAGCAGATTTAGTAAAGATAAAATACATAGATTTGAACAAGATTCAAATATTCTTCAAGAATGTTACAATACTTTTAAGAATTCGATTGATTTATGTTCTGCTGCATATGAAGAACTAATGTCTGAGGTTAAAAGATTTAAATCATTAAATGGTTCTGTTAATCTAGAAGAATTTCTTGATAGATATTTCTTTAAGAAACACTTACTTATTCAAGGAGAAAAAGGTGGAGGTAAGACATATGCTGTTGATAAAAAGATTCGTGATGAAGGTATAGATTCAGAGCTTATTATTGGTCATGAAGGTATCGAAGCTATAGACTTACTTGGATATTATGTAAAGACTGAAACTGGAGACTTAGTATGGCTTGATGGTGCATTAACAAAGGCATTTAGAAAAGCTCTTGATGGTAAAGTTGTCTTATTCATTGATGAGATGTTACGTATTCCATCTAGAGAGCTAAATATATTGGTTGGTTCTTTAACACCAAGTTCAGTTGAGACATATAGACTCAGAACAAATAGAGTTATAAATATCGTTGATGGTATTGGGGAAACAGAACTTATAGAGATACCTATGGCTAACCTGTGGTCTATTGGCACTACAAATGTTGGTGCTGGATATGCTGTTGATGATATTGATGATGCTCTTGCAGATAGATTTAGAGTTGTAAACAAAGATACATCTAATACTGAACTGGAATCAATTCTATCTAGGAATGCAACCATAAATGGAATAAGCAACTCTATAGTTGAAAGTCTTGTTTCTTTTTATACTCAAATGAGAGATTTGGTTACTAGTGGAGAGCTTGAAAAGTATGTAAACACTAGACACTTATCAGAGGTTCTACAGCTATCAGAGAGTGATGCTGAGGTTAAGATGTATATGCTTGATTTAATTCCTACATGGACTAGCTCAGACACTAACGGACAACCAAATAAAGCTGAGAAAGACATTATCACTAAGCTTATTAAGAAGATTATAAAATAAAGGATTAATTATGTTTGATGGTTTTTTTAACGGATTCAAATTTGCTCCAGACCTAACTGATAAACAAAAACTTGAGAATAGAATTAAAGATAGTGTTTTAAATCTAGTTATTGATAGAGATAGGTCATTTCTTGGTACTGCTAGAGCTGGTAAAACATCTGTGATTGTGAACAATAGAGATGGTGGTATTCAAGAATTCACTCATCAAGATAGAAGATACATTTCTTTTCCGTCAAGTATGGAAGCTGAGTTTACAGATTTAGATGAATTTGATGCTGAAGAAAAGATGGATTCATTATTGAAAATATCAACGTATGGTTTTGACAAAGAACACTATGATGAAAATGAAATGGATTTAAAGCTAGAAAACAAAGTAAAAGGATATGAGACATTTACTGGTTCTGAATCTGGATTTGAAATAGAAAAAGATGAAGATGGAAAGATACTAAATAACCCTCTTGAATATAAAGTTACTAAGTCATCTGAAGATGAAGATAAAGAGAATGAAGAATCAGTTGAAGATGGAGAAAATGGTTCTTCTGGTTCATGTGATTTAACTCAACGTGGAATGGATGATGGTTCATCTGGTCGCAATGAGACTAAAGCATTTACTAAGGGCAATTATAATGAACGTGAGTATTCATTTCAGGATTCAGATTTAGATATAGGAAGCTCTACTCCACAAGAAACAAAAGAAAATCGATTCTATGGAGAAGGATATAGTGGAGACACTATGAGCAGCCATAGAGAAGAGAAACTAAAGTCTCTTGCGTCTATGATAGCTAAAAGTTTTAAAGGTAGAGTCTCTAAGCATAAAACAATAGTTCCAAGTAAAAGACTTGTTTCTAAAGCACTAGTTAGAGATGATATTGAAAAGATGTATGCAAACAAAAAAGGTGTTGATGGTAAGCAACTTAACATTAATCTTATTATTGATATGTCTGGTTCAATGGATGGTCATCCAGTTAATAACGCTGTTGAAATGATTTATATATTTAATGAAATAGCAAATAAAGGTTATCTAAATGGTTGTGTTATATGGTCTGAAACTGGAAGTAGATGTAAAGTAAATTTTCCTATGCCTAGAGAGATGATTAAAAACATGAGAAGAACTGGAGGAGGAGAAGGTCTTGGAGAAAATCTTAAACACTATAAAAATGAACTAAAAAAAGCTGACACAAACATATGTATGACAGACGGACAATTAACTAATGACCCTATTTTAAAAGAGATGTATGCTAGAGAAAAGATAGATATTATTGGTGTTTACGTTAATCCAAACGCTAAAGACTTAACTCAATATACTGGTTCACTTAACAGATGGTTCACAAGAAGCTTAGTTAGAAATACTACTGAGGAGTTGTGTGAAAAGCTTATACAATTTAGTCTTAGAAAGAAGAAGTAAAGCATATTTTATATATAATATATTCCCAAAAAAAAGGTTGGAGTTATGAATGATTTTCTTGATGGAATAAGCGGACAGTTTATCTATGTAAATTGTGATGTGTTTCCAATGACTGCAATCTTCTATAAAGACAGAATAGAATTAAAGAAAGATGAGTTTTATGACGTAAAAGAATATTTCAATAGTCTTGTTTCTTCACTGAAACTAGATATAAAGAATGCTTATTTTGTAGATAAATATGCAGAAGAAATTATTGAATTTGCATTAAATGAAAATGCAATTATAAAAATATCATTAAAAGGAGAACACTATGCAAAGCGAAGCATATACAAATGAAGCTAATGAATTAGATATTATAGATATTCAGGCTATAGATACTATTGATTTTAGTAATTGTCATCTTGTTGTTAAATACTGGTTGGCTTTCAAACCTGATTTAATAGAAGCAATATCAAATGAATACGAATCACAATTAAGATTTAATGGAGACAACAATGAATGAAGAAGTAGAAGAAGTAGTTGTAACTACTCAAAAATTCCATCCAATGCAAGAAGAACTCGTAGATATACTTTGTGCCAAAACTGGTTCAGATGATAGAAGTTTTTTTCGAGTAATGATTGCTTATAAGTTTGCAGAAATGTCAACTAATATGAGAGCCACTGTAGCATATGCTGGAACAACTGGAATACCAACCAATATGTATGCATTAGACCTAGCTCCATCAGGCTATTCAAAAAATGCTAGTATGAACTTACTTGAAAAGAACATATTCAGAGGATTCAAACAATCATTTATGGATACAGCCATGAAAGAAATCACTGATATTAATCATAATATGTTAGCTGCTGACCTTGAAGTAATTATGGGTATTGAAGCTAGTGAGGCATTAAGAAAGATTCAAAAAGAATATACATCTTTACCTAAGTATCTATATTCATTTGGTTCATCTACTCCAGAAGGCTTTAAAGCTATGAGAGCTAAACTTTCTATGTCTGGTATAGGAGCTACAAGTAATGTCATTGATGAGATTGGTTCAAACCTAGAGGGCAGCCAAGAAACAATGACTGTTCAACTTGAAGCTTATGATATGGGAGACAGTAAGCAAAAGCTAATTAAAGTAGATTCTAATTCAGATATGAGAGGTTCAGTACCATCTAATCTATTTGCATTTGGAACTCAATCTAAATTACTTGATGGTTGTAGTGTTGAAAAGAGATTTTTTGATATGCTTGAAACTGGATATGCAAGAAGATTTATTGTTGGATTTGTAGAAAGCTCGCATAGAGGAACTGAACTTACACCAGAAGAAATCTATGATAGTGTTATGAATCCATTGGTTGATACAAAGCTTGTTTTATACAATAAGCAATTTGAGAAGTTAGCTGATATATCTAAATACAACCAAGAGTTTACTATGTCCAAAGATGTAACTATTAAGTTAATGGGATACAGACTTGAATGTGACAAGAGAGCTGATGCTTTAAAAGAACATGAAGAGATTCTAAAAGCTGTTATTAAACATTCATATTGGAGAGCATTAAAGATAGCTGGAGCATATGCTTTTGTTGATGAGCTTTCAGAAATTACTGAAGACATCATAGACAATGCTATTGCGTTATGTGAAGATGGTATAAGAGCTTTTAGTGCATTAATGAAAAGAGAAAAACCATATGTAAGACTTGCTAAATATATATCTGATATAGATAAGAAGGTTACTCAAGTTGATTTAATTGAAGACCTTGTTTTTTATAGAGGTTCTGAATCTCAAAAAAGAGAAATGATGAACCTTGCTGTTGCATATGGATATAGCAATAATATAATTATTAAGCGAACCATTAAAGATGAGATTGAATTTCTTGAGGGAGAAAGACTAAAAGAAGTTGATATAAACAATCTTTCATGTAGTTGGAGTAAAGATATAACAGAAGGATATAAACTTGGTTCTAGTAAGTTTCATAATCTGCATCAATTAGTATCTGGAGATGGATTTCATTATTGTGCTCATAACTTTACTGATGGATACAGAAAGAAAGACAATGCTATAAAAGGTTTTGACTTATTAATACTTGATGTTGATTCTGGTCTTCATATAGATATTTGTAAAACACTATTGAAAGATTATACATATCTTATATCTACAACCAAAAGACATCAAACTACTGGTCATGGAGATAGATTTAGAATTATTATGCCAATGAGTCATAGACTTGAGTTGGATGCTGATGAGTATTCAAGATTTATGCAGAATGTTTTTGATTGGCTTCCTTTTGATAGTGATGAACAGACAAAAGATATATCTCGTAAATGGCAAAGTCATAAAGGAGATTACTGGTACAACACTGGTAAACAAATTGATGTGTTACCATTTATACCAGATACTCCAAAGGAAACAACATATAAAAATAGAAGCAATAAATATACTGGTGTTGAAAATCTTCAAAGATGGTTCTTAATTAACGTAAAAGAAGATGAATACGGAAGAAATAATATGTGTAGAGATTATGCATTAGCTTTATTTGATGATGGAATGTCAAGTGACAATATAAGACATAGTGTTCATAGTTTTAACGATAAATTAAATGAACCATTAAGTCAAAGTGAACTAGAAAGCACTGTAATGAAAACTGTTATCAGAAAAGAAATAGAAAGAGAAGGTTAATTAACTCTGGTTTCAATGGAGTTGTGTCCATTGTGTAATGAGTGTGTACCCCAGAACCTCCTTGATATGTGTGTATTTATACAGAGATGACGGTCTCTGTATAGAATTCTATTTAAGTTCATTTAGATGTATTTAAATAGGCTTATAGATGTAAGCTGAACTCGAAGGAGTATAAGCTAATTAAATTAAGAGTAATCTTTAATTTAAATTGTTGACTGCTAGGAAAGACTAGTACTAATTGATATTTAGTTATTGCTTAATTGACTACTAGGAAAGACTAGTACTAAGTAACAGAAATGCAAACCATAACCTCTGTTAACACGCTAGGATACGAGAAGCTCGTAGCATTAGTGTGGCTTAAAAATATGCTGTAGCTAGGTGGTAGTTATATCAGTTCAATTCTGACCTACAGACAACAAATAAAGGAACTATATGGGTGTAAGTGTAATGGTACTCGGAGAATCGGGTATGGGGAAAAGCAGAAGCATTAAAAATCTTAATCCTGATGAGACATTGGTTATAAAATCTATTTCAAAACCATTTCCATTTAGAAGTGCAGACTGGAAAAAGTTTGACGCTAAAACTAAAACTGGAAGTATATGGAGTACAGATAATTATGATGTAATTAAAAAAGCAATTGTAATGGCTAAGTCTCTCGGAAAGAATGTTGTCGTAATAGATGATGCTCAATATTTAATGGCTAATGAATTTATGAACAAGTCTGCTGTCAAAGGCTTTGATAAGTTCACAGAAATTGCAAAAAATATGTGGGAATTATTGACTACTGCTAATGAAAAGTGTGATGAAGATTTAAGAATTTACTTCTTACAGCATACAGAAAAGACTGCTGACGGTGGTTCTAAGGCTAAGACGATTGGTAAAATGCTTGATGAGAAAATTACTCTCGAAGGTATGGTAACTGTTGTTCTTAATGCAGAAAAAGAGAATCAAAACTACTTCTTTACAACTCAAAATAATGGTTCTAATACTGGAAAGTCTCCAGAAGAAATGTTTGAAGAGTATAGAGTGGAAAATGATTTAAGAAAAGTTGACAATGCAATTTGTCTATATTATGGTTTTGAACCACAAAAAATAAAGGAAGTTTAACATGGGAATGTTTGATAATTTAGAAGTAGAAAGAGATATTGAAGTAACAGAAGATAAGATTGGTGGAGGTGGATTTGCTAAAGTAGACCACACTGGTTTATACAAGATGAAGATTGAGAAAGCATATGCTGGAGTATCTTCTGGTGGAGCATTTAGTGTTACTATTAAAATGAAGACTTCAGATGGAGCATTCTTTGATGTTACTGAATATATAACTTCTGGTACAGCTAAGGGTTGTAAGAATTACTATATGGATAAGGATGGTAACAAACAATATCTTCCAGGATATAGCAAGATAAAAGCTCTTGATGCATTACTTACTGGCTCAAACAAAGATTATCCATCAACAGATAAGAAAAATATCATGCTATGGGATAGAGATGCAGGTAAAGAACTTCCTACTGAAAAAGAAGTAATTACTTCATGGTTTGGAAAAGATATTAATGTTCTTGTTATGAAAATTCTTGAAGATAAATACAACAATACTTCAGTTACTAGAGAAGTGTATGAAGTACAACATTTCTTAGACTCAGTTACCAACCAAACAAGAAATGAAAAGACTGCTGGCATATATGGTTTTGCTGACAAATGGGTTGCAGCTAATCCTGAAGATAAAGTTATTGATAAACGTAAAGACTCTAAGGGTTCTTCAACTGGTTCAGACTCAATTACTCCAGATAGTCCATTTGGTAATGATGAAGACCCTTTTCCAACTATATAGTGCTAGATACTAAAGTTTGTTTTAAATATCAACCAGAAATAAAAAAGCTTACAAATGCTAATTCTACTATGGTTGACAGCAGGATTGTATATATAGTCAAGAAAGATTACACTGGTAAAACTTCCTCTATGTATATAGCCTATGATTACAAAACAAGAATTCAATTAGCATTTCATAAAAATAAAGATGAACTAATTGAATATCTAAAAGATAAAAAATTGGATGTATTAAATGATTAAGTTTAGTTTACCTATTTACTATACTAAAGAATTTAAGACTAAAAAATGGACAACTCATTTAGTTGGAGCTAATTGGTTTAGAAATCTACATCCACATGAAAAGAATAAGTTGAAGCAAGGTTATCATAAACTTGTCTCAGAAGCTCTACAAGACACAGAGACTAGAATCCTAGGTAAATACTCAACTGAGTATAAATATTACTTTAAAAGCTCTGTGAGTGATGCTAGTAACGTAATTAGTCAAGTAGAGAAGTTTGCTCTTGATGGACTTAAAGAGTATGGTTATATAACAGATGATTCTGTTATGTTTCACGTTAAATCTGATGGTTGGACAGTTGAAGAAGATAAAACTAATCCTAGGTTAGAAATAACAATAAAGGAATTATAATGGAAGAACATGATTTTGGTTGGGCTATAAGACAGCTTAAAAACAATAAAAAAGTTTCAAGAAGTGGTTGGAATGGTAAAGGTATGTATTTGGTACTAATGGATGGGTATCCATCTACAGTAGCTAATTCTATGACAAGACAGAAACATGGCTTAAATGAGGGCGATACTGTAACAGTAAACCCATACATAGTTATGAAAACAGCAACAGGCAACCTGCAACCTGGCTGGTTAGCAAGTCAAACTGATATGCTATCTAGCGATTGGGATATTGTATTATGAACATATTAACACTAATCCTTGAGATAGATAAAGGAAGATAGAG
>ERZ890604.173-NODE-173-length-24220-cov-10.143182_pt1 | contig 24220 bp, 20 predicted proteins | sample MGYA00521097_ERZ890604 | MGnify/ENA primary metagenome ERZ890604 (study PRJEB32303, sample SAMEA104408625) | aquatic metagenome | biome: Brackish water; feature: Chemocline; material: water | place: Baltic Sea | collected 2014-10-26T21:54:00 | depth 120 m ... | reverse complement strand
AAAAAATTTACTTTAGTAAAAGTATTAAAGCGAGTCTATCATTTACATGAAGTTTAGAAAATATTGAACCAACATGAGCTTTTACTGTTCGAGTAGTAATCTCTAACTCTTTTGAAATTGCATCATTTGTTAGCCCATCAAGAATGAGGTATATAACTTCAAGTTCTTTAGGTGAAAGTCTATTTTGAATCAACTTTTTAGCATCATCATTGATAGTAGGTGCTGCTACACTATTACTGAGGGCTATAGTGAGTTCAGGATAAGTCCAAACTTTATTTTCACTAACTGCTTCAATCATTTGTGAAAAATTAACTGTCGAAATTCTTGTGTTTGCATAAGCTTTTACTTTATGAGATATAAGCATTTTTCCAGATGTTATTTCAGGATTTTTTTCTAAAACTATAGTGTTTATAGGTAATTTGTTAAGAGAAATAAGGCGATTTAGCTCACTAGATACTGAGTCATAATCAGCAAGTAAAATAAATTTTTTATCTAAAGATATACTAATTTTTTCTAAAGAAGTTAAATCAGAAAAAGACATAAAGTTATCTATACGATGTCGTGCTGTGAGCTCATCAATTGTTTCCATATTGGTAGAAAAAAATAATATCTTCATCTTATCTCTCCGAAAATACATACTGTTTAGATTTAAGTATCGGTTTTAGTATGTATTGTAGTACTGTTTTCTTTCCTGTCACTATATCAACATTTGCAGTCATACCTGGAATGATTTTTAGAGGATGTTTCTCTGTTCCTAAATAGTTCTTTTTTGTCTCAATATAAATAAGATAAAAAGTTTTCTCTTTTTTATCGGTAATTGTATCAGGGGAAATATTGACAACATTCCCAACTAAACCACCATGTATAGCATAATCATAAGCAGACACTTTAACCATAGCTTCAGCACCAGGATGTATAAATGCAATGTCACTTGGTTTTATCTTTATCTCAAGATAAAGTCTTTTATCAGTAGGTACTATTTCAACAAGGTCAGCACCTGGTTTGATGACACCACCAACAGTGTTAACAAATAGTTTTTGAACTATTCCATCAACAGGGGATTGAACCATAGTTCTACTTACTTGATCAGTATATGCTACTTGTTGTGTTTTAAGTCTTGAAATCTCTGCTGAAACTTCATTGAGCTCTTTTTTTGCTTTATTGATAAACTCTTGTTTTGATTCAGCTCTTTTATTTCTGTACTCTTCTATGGCGAATTTTAGTCTTGGTAGGGAGAGAGAGGCAGCTTCGATGTCATTTTGTATGCCATTCGCTTCACGTTTTAGTTTAAGAAAGTCAACTTTAGACTTAACACCTTCTCTCACCATTGGTGCTGTCATAGAAATTTCTTCTGTTACATACTCTAATGATTTTTCTAAAGAACGAATTCTCGCTTGTGCTTCTTTGTACTCTTGTTTTTTTTGTTCTATTTGCTGCACAATAGAGTTGTCTTTAGCAACAACTTCTAATTTATTTGAGTCATAAAGTTTTTTGGCAAGAATTATCTGTTTTTTTAATTCTGGGTCATCAGTTTGTAGTGTTTTAAAAGTAAGGATATTGGCTTCAGCATTTAGCCGTAATTGTTTGGCAATTAACTCATCATATTTCATTACATTTGTTCTACTTGTAGATTCTGATTTTGCATTGTTAATTTTTAAAATAATATCACCAGCTTTTACAACTTGACCTTCATGGATTAAAATAGCATCGACAATACCACCTTCAAGATTTTGAATAATTTGGTTTTGACCATAAGGAATGGCTTTTCCATCTCCTCGTGTTATTTCATCAATCGAAGCAAAGGTAGCCCAACCAATAAATAAAAATATCGTGATAAGCCAAAGTTTCAAAACCTTACTTATTTTTGATGGTGTTTGTTCTAAAATAGCTGAACTCAAAGAGTTCATAAATTCAAAATCTTTTTTGTTAAATTCTACAGGTTTGTTACTTTTTTTCATGATTTAGCCCCACCTTGTAGTTTAAGTATAGCTTCTTCTTTTGGTGCATCAATGACGATTTTTCCATCATTCATAACGATAACTCTATCAACAATTTTAAGCAGTGTCATTTTTTGTGTTACTAAAAGAGAAGTTGTATTTTTAAGAGCTTCTTGAATGTTTGTCAGAAGTCTTGCTTCCGTGATTTGATCCATAGCATTACTAGGTTCATCCATAAGCATAATAGGAGCATTTATTAAAAAAGCACGTGCGATACCGATACTTTGACGTTGACCACCCGAGAGTCCTAGTCCTCGCTCACCAATAGGCATCTCATATCCTTTAGGATGTTTTTTAATAAACTCTGAAGCACCACTCACTTGTGCAGCTCGTATCATCGCACCATCACTTGCATGTGTTGCTCGAAAGGTAATGTTATCCTTAACTGTGCCTCGAAAGAGCATAATATCTTGTGAAACATAACTCATATTTTTACGTAAATCTGCGGGATCAATTTGGTTGATGTCTATGCCATCTATAAGAACTTGTCCAGAATCAGGCTCATAAAGTCCAAGAATAAGCTTCTGGATAGTGCTTTTTCCACTTCCTATACGACCAATAATAGCAACATGTTCACCTGGATTAATTACAAAAGAGGCATTTTTAAGGGCAGGAATATCAGTGTCAGGATAAGAAAATGTTACATCAACAAACTCTATATGTCCACTAAAATCAGGACGCTGAACAAACTTTTTGCCATCAGGTCTTTCACTTGGTTGGGTGATGATGTCATTAAGTGTCTCATATGATGTTTTTGTATCTTCATAATTTGTCATAAGTCCTGCAACTTGTCCCATTGGTGCTAATGTTCTACCTGTCAAGATAACAATGGCAATGAGACCACCCATGGAGAGTTCAAAAGCTTGGATAAGATAAACGCCGTACACAACTATCATAACAGTGTTAAGTTGTATAAGAAGCTGTGTGATAGTTGGAATAGATGCAGAAAGTAAACGCGATTTTAAACTTTTTCCAGCAATCTCTCCTGTTGACTCTTCCCACTTCCATTGGATTTGGTTTAGTGTTCCTAGTGTTTTTAGTGTTTCTATATTACTTAATGCTTCGATGAGAATAGAGCTTTTTTTAGCACTAGCTTCATGTGTGCTTTCTATAGAAGCACGTAATGGCTTTTTAATGAAGTAAGCATAACTAAGGATGAGTACCATTGTAATAACAGGAACATACACAATATTGCCACCAAGATACCCAATAACGACTAAAAATATAACTGCAAAAGGAAGATCAATAAGTGCAGCCATAGTTGCGTTTGTTAAAAAACCACGAATGTTGTCAAAATCTTTTAAGTTGTTTGCAAAAGAACCAACTGAAGCGGGATGATTTGCCATTTTTAAATCAAGTACTTTTTCAAAGATGATAGAGGACATAATAATGTCACTTTTTTTAGCCGCACTCTCAAGTAAGTATGTCCGTGTAAATTTTGCAAAAGTATCCATGATGTATATAATACTGACTCCAGCAGCAAAAACCCACAAGGTTTCAATAGCATTATTTGGAACAACTCTATCGTATACATTCATTGTAAAAAGTGGAGAAGCTAAAACAAAAAGGTTTATAAGAAGTGAGGCATATAATACATCTTTATACTGTCCCATAGAGAGTTTAAGTGTACTCCAAAACCAATGTTTTTGTTGTAGGTGAAGTGTTCTTTTGTTGTCATCTTGGTACTCAAAACCTTTTTTGACCATAAAACCAAAACCGATGTATTCATCTGCTAAGTCTTCAACTTCAACCCATTGTTCAATCGCTTCTTCTGCAGGCATAATAATCTTTACCTGCGTTTGGTCTTCGTTAAATCTATCTAAAATACAAGCACTTTGATTTGATAAAAGAACAATCATAGGAAGTTGCAGTGGAGAGATTTGGCTTAAAGGACGTCTAATGAGTGATGACTTTAAGCCAGCTTTTGCAGCAGCACGAGAAAAGAGTCCTTTTGCATTGTTAATAGAAAAAAGTTCTGGAGACTCAGCTCCTGGTTCAACTGGTAGCCCAGCGGTCAGAGCTTCTGCAGAGAATGGTTTATGATAGAGTTTTGTAAAGAGTACCAAGCAGTCAAGCAGAGCATCCATTCTAAGGTTATCAGCACTAGTAATAAGCATTTTTTTCCTTTATTAAATTAGCTATTTAAGCTTTTTTACAACAATATCTACACGATTATTCTTATCATTGCTATTACTAAAGAGTGGAGAAGAATCTGCATTGGCAATGATTAAAATATTTTCTGTAGGAACACCAGCCTTCACTAAAAGAGTTTTTATATTTTGGGCTCTTGTTTGTGATAACTTTTTGAGTATTTCTGTTTTAAGGTTTTCATCTTGAGCATTTCCGAGTAAAGTAAAGTTGATGCGCTTAAGTCCATAAGGTTTAAGTTGTGAAATTAAATCGTTTAGTTTTTTACTGCTTAGAAATTTTTCTCCTAAAAAGAGAAACTCATTATATCTTTCTATTTGGGCGATTTTATCATCTTTCAATAAACATCCATAACTATTTTTCATTTGTGAACTTAAAGAGTTGTGGCAAAGGTCTATATCATCAGAGATAAGGTCCATATCTTTATCGTATTTAATTGGAAGTGTATCTTTACTTATTGGTGTAGTCGTAGCTACTAGACTAACATTGCCATAGGCACTATTTTTATCTCCTAAAAGGGTATCTACAAGAATCCCCATAGCATCTAAAATACGATATTTTGCAAAAAGAATACTATATTGTGTAGTGATAATTTGTGCTTTTGAACGGATAAAATCATTTTGTGCAGATAAAAGGTCAAGGAGTGAACGACGACCTAAATCATACTCTTTTTTATAAAGGGTTAAAGTTTTTTCTGAATATTTTTTATAGTTTTGTAAATGAACAAGTTGTTCTTCTAGTTTTGTATTTGCTATGTATGCTAAGTTTAAACCTTCTATGATTTGTCTTTGAATATTGTTCTTAGATTCAACTTCTTGGTGGATTAAACTGACACTTTTTTGTAAGGCTGCAGTATCTGAAAATCCGTTAAAGATATTATAAGAAAGTAAGACCATTGCTTTAAATGCATCATTATGTCCTTCAATCGTGCTTAAATTTTTATTCATAGACTGTGATACACTAACATCAATCTTAGGGTAATAAACAGATTTTTTTTCTTGATTTGTTGCTTGGGCTAGTTTGATGTTAAACTTACTTACAAGGATAGAGGGATTGTTGTGAATAGCAAATTCTGCAGCTTCTTCTCTTGTAGATGGTAAAGCAACATTAAGGGTAGGTTTGAGCATTGTTTTAACATCTAAAGCCCGACCTAAAATAGTTGCAAGTTGAAAATCATTGTTTAAAACAGTATTTTCTTGAACAACATAATTAGACTTAGCAAGTGCAAGAGATGATTCGATTTTATTTACTTCTGAGAGTGTTGTAAGTCCAGAATCGTAAAGTTTTTGTACTCTTTCAAAAATCTCTTGGTCGATGTCAATGTTCTCTTGAGCATTTTCTAAAAGTTCTTGATTTTTTATCACTTCTATATATTGATTTACCATCGCAAATGAGCGGTCATTTACTTTTTCTATATAACTATATGCTGCTGAGACTGTTTTATACTCTTGTCCTTTTACTTGGTAAGTCGTACTAAAACCGTTAAATAGATTTTGTGTATAAGTTAAAGAGTTTTGATAAATATTGTAACTATCATGAGTATCCGCAACACCATTAGCTTGGTTCGTTTTATCTGTTTTTTCAATACCTACACCAAGGCTTAAATTGAGTTGTGGATAGTAATCAGCTTCTGCACTGCTTATATCTTCTTTTGTTGCATTGTAGTTTTTTAGTCTTTCAAGAATAACCGGATTTGTGTTTATAACTTCATTGACTGTTGTCTTTAAATCTTGTGCAGGCAAAGATGCAAGGAGAGTGACTGCGAGAAGGAAATGCTTTGACATATATGTACTCACTTTATATATTTTGTTAAGTATTGTTTATAATTTAATTTTAAGAAACTATTATAACTTACAAAAAAAATAAAAGCAATGATTATTCCTAAATTATTTTCTTATGTTATAATAACTGTAACAAAAGTAAAAAGTGAACCATGAACGCAACTAACTATACAGATATTTTAAACAATAAAAACAAATTACTTACACAAACTTATTTCGAGTTGCAAAGGCATTTTGAAGAGAAGTATGGTCATGATACAGTCATCTTTATGGAGATTGGAACTTTTTATGAAGTGTATGAAATCAACAATGATGATGAACAGGTTGGTAAAGCTAAAGAGATAGCAGAACTCTTAAATATACAACTGACAAAAAAGAACAAAAACATCATAGAAAACTCCGATAAAAACCCACTCTTAGCAGGTGTTCCCGCTGTGAGTTTCGAACGCTACTTAAGTCGTCTTATCTCAGAAGAAAAATATACTATTATTGTTGTAAAACAAAAAGGCAATCCTCCTAAAATAAGCCGTTATGTTTCACAAATCGTTTCCCCTGGGACAAATTTTGAACATATAATAGACAACGATGATAACTACATAGTTTCACTTTTGGTTGATAAATATAGAGATATGTATAGTGTTGGATACTCTGCCATAGATGTAACAACGGGTAAGACTTGGATGTATGAAACGCACTCAACGAGTGAAGATAGTGCTTATGCTTTAGATGAAGTTTTTAACCTTTTAAATGTACATAAAACAAGTGAAATAGTGGTGACTTTTTTAGATGGCATAGATGACCAACGCCATGTCATGCAGTACCTTGAAATCCCAGAGCATTATCACTACTCTGTAAACAACAAAAGACCGAAAATTGACTTTCAAAATGAGCTTTTTAAAGAAGTCTATCAAATCCAATCACTCCTCTCACCTATAGAGCATTTAGACCTAGAACGCAACCCTATGATAACTGAATCTTTAGCGACTCTCATAGACTTTGTAATCGAACATGATTATCACATAGTGCAAAAGATGTCTATGCCTCGTTTGATTGACAATCGCCGTTTTATGTATCTTGGAAACAATGCACTTGAACAGATGGGAGTAATTTCAAAAGATAGACGAGAGTTTACACTCCTTAAGATGATGGATAAAAGTGCTACAGCTATAGGACGGCGTTTACTCAAAGAGAGACTCTTAAATCCTATCATGGAAAAAGATGAACTCGAACGACGTTATAACTTGATAGAGAGAGTAAGTTCACATACTCGTTATCTCGATGAGATGATGCGTGGCGTTTATGACTTGGAGAGACTCTCACGAAGGTTAAATCTTGGAAGATTGCACCCTTTTGAGATGAATCATGTGTATGACTCTATGGAGTCTGTAAAAGAGTTGATGCTCTATGTAAAAAAACATAAGATTCAAAAAACACCTTTTCATGAGAGTGAAGTTGATGAGTTTTTACGAGATATAAACAAAAGCATAGACCTTGACATATCGCGTCGTTTTACAAACGCAACAGTCGATGAAAACTTTTTGATGGGTGGTGTTGATGAGAGTATAGATACTCTTGTAAAAGAAAATAGCATCATGATGATAGCTTATGAAGACATCATCAAAAAGATAGAAGTCTTACTTGCACAAGAGGGGGCAGGGAGTTCTAGTCGTTTGGTGAGTTTAGGGCTTTTAGAAAAAGAGGGTTATTATATCTCTCTTTCAAAAAATCGTTACTCACTTATAGAGGCTGCGTTTAAAAAAGATGAAGAGTTTAGTAAGTACAGTGTAAAAAAACTTACAAACTCAGTGAAAATTACCTCTGCGTTTACAGATACACTCTCAGATAAAATCATGAAAAATCGCCGTAAAATCGTAGTGCTTGTTAAAGATAGATACATCCAACTTCAAGCTCTTTACCAAAGACGATACTCTCTGCTTTTTGATAGAGTTATAGCTTACGTCTCCGACCTTGATGTTGGTGTGAGTTCGTCTAAAATCGCACAAACATATAAACACTCTCGACCTATGATAGTTGAAGCACAAACGGACGAGAATTTTATGCAGATTATGCAACTACGTCATTCACTTATCGAGATACAAGAGAGGGGAGGTTTGTATGTTCCAAATGATATAGTCATGGGAAATCGTGACTATATGGACTTGCCACATCCTCAAACTGTTATGCTTAACGTAAATGTTCATGATGGGCATGATATAAATGGTGTTTTACTTTATGGCATAAACTCAAGTGGAAAATCATCTTTGATGAAGAGTATAGGCATCGCAACTTTGATGGCACAATCAGGCTTTTTTGTCTCTGCGGCTGTTATGAAGTTTAGCATCTTTGACTCGCTCTTTACTCGGATAGTTTCAAAAGACAACTTGGCAAAAGGGCTTTCTACTTTTGCAGTGGAGATGTTAGAACTTAAAAATATTTTTAACCGTTCAACTGTTCGTTCACTTGTTTTAGGTGATGAGATAAGTCACGGAACAGAAACACTCTCTGGTGTTGCTATTGTCGCCTCAGCTATCATGAAACTAGCAAAAACTCGCTGCATTTTTCTCTTTGCCACACACTTGCATCAACTCTCAACGATGCAGGAAATCACAAGACTAAATAACGTAGTTGATTTACATCTAAGTGTTGAGTATGACGAAGCCAAAGACAAACTCATTTTCAATCGTGTTTTACAAGAGGGGAGTGGAAGCAGTATTTATGGTTTAGAATTTGCAAAATCTCTGCATATGGATAGTGAGTTTTTAGGTGAAGCAAATGCCATCAGAAAACGACTCTCAAATGATTTTGATGAGCTTGAACTCTTAGTAAAAAAGAAAAAATCAAAATACAACAAAGAGTTATATGTCACAAAATGTGTCATCTGTGGGGCTATAGCCGAAGATGTGCATCATATCTCACAAAGAAGTTTAGCAGACAAAGCAGGCTTTATTGGACACTTTCATAAAGACAACAAACACAATCTTATACCACTATGTAAAGAACACCACAACCAAATCCACGAGGGAAAACTTCACGTAAATGGTTTTGTGATGACAAGCAAAGGGCTAGAACTACAGTTTGAAGAACAACTCAAAAAACCAAAAGTAGAAAAAATAGTAGAACCTGAGATAAATAAAAATGTTGAGGTAAAAGAGCTAGAAGAAGAACCTAAAGGGTTTGTTTTAGATGATTGGTAGGCTTAGAGAAAATCTCTAAGCCAAAAGTGTTTTAACACACTCGTTGATGCGTTTGCCGTCTGCTTTTCCTGCTAGTTCTTTACTAGCCATGCCCATTACTTTTCCCATCTCTTTTATGGTTGTAGCACCTACTTTTTCTATGATGCTTTTGAGTGAGTTTGTTAGCTCGTCATCACTCATTTGCACTGGAAGATATGGTTCGTAACAAGCGATTTCGTCGAGTTCGATTTGCATTAAGTCTTCACGACCTGCATCTTTGTACTGAGAGGCTGCATCGTTTCTGCGTTTAACCTGACCTTGGATGATTTTTATTACATCGTCATCAGTAAGCTCTTTTCTCTCATCTACTTCTACTTGCTTAAAAGCACTTGCGAGTAAACGCAGTGCATCGCGTTTTTTTGTCTCTTTTGCTTTCATTGCATTTTTTACATCTTGGTTTATCGTCTCTCTTAATGTCATTGTCATATATCCTTGTATGTGGAACTAAAATTGCTATTATTGTACAATAATAGCCAACATAAAGACATTAAATGAAAACAGTTACTCTCTTTCCTATAATAATCACTATATTTGCTTCACTATTTTTTTCAGCTTGTACTGCAAACTTAACAGATCCTGAGATAGATTTTGAACCACCAAAATATGTTGAACAGATGCCTGCTCGTGAATCAGAACAAGATTTCGCATCAACGGGAAGTATTTTTGGGCAAGGAGATAATCCTCTTTTTTCAGATAGAAAAGCGATGCATGTTAACGACATAGTAACAGTTACCATTTCTGAAACAGCAAAAAGCTCAAATGTTGGTGCAAAATCATTGGCAGAAACAGATAGTTCAGCTTTAGGTGGTGGGCTGTTTACTTCAGGAGGAGCTACTACCGGAGCAGGAACAAACGGTTCTGTGCAAAATGTTTTAAACAAGGCTAATGGTTTTACCAATGCTGGGTTTACTGCAGACTCAACAAGCTCATACTCAGGAAAAGGGAGTGCTACCAAGGATGCAAGTTTTACAACAACAATTTCTGCTAGAATTGTAAAAGTACTTGCCAATGGGAACTATTTTATATCTGGAAAGAGAGAGATTCTTATAGATAATCAAAAGCAGATAATACAACTCAGTGGTGTAATCCGTCCTTATGACATAGACCAATTTAACAAGATTAGTTCTTCAAGCATAAGCGATGCAAAGATTTTTTATAAAACCGAGGGAGACACAGATCGTGCAACACAACAAGGCTGGGGAACAAAAATTGTTCAAGCTATTTGGCCATTTTAGTCTACTCCTTTTACTTTTAAGCATATCTCTTAGTGCCGGGAGTTTTGAAAAGTTTAAAACAACACAGGCTAAACAATATCTTACATATAGAGATCAAAACGATGCTGCGTTTAGTGCTTACTTAAAAGAACAGTGGAAACAGTATGTATCAGAGCAACCTCAATCACTTTATGAAAAACAAAAACCAGAAATTTTAGAACCTGCTGTAGAAAAAAAGGTAAAGTCTTTAGGCCCTCAAGCTCATATAGAGTTGCCCAAAAATAGTGTAAAAACTATAGAACCTAAAGAGATAAAAGAACATGCTATACAAGTGGAGTATTTTGGGGCTGTTCTTGGATTTTCCAACCTTCAAAGCATAAAAAGTGCAAAGTTTTACCCTTTAAATCAAGAAGGAATAGCACTGTTTTTTAATCTTTTAGCACAAAGCCATTATGAACAGTTAGTTCAAGAGATAAAAGATACAAAAAAACGGTTTAATTTAAATGATTGGGGAGTTTATTTACTTGTAACAAAGTTAAGTAAGCACTATTATACAAGACTAGATGAAGCAAAGCTTTTTACATGGTTTCTTTTTAATAAGCTTGGTTATGATGTAAAAGTAGGCTTATCCCAAAAACATATCGTTGTGATGTACTATAGTCAAAAAAACATTTACAATACTCCTCACTATCTTTTTGGAGCAAAAAAGTTTTATGTGCTTGATGAGTATGCTAAGGGAAGTAAACAAAGAGTTTATACATATAATAAAAGCTATCCAAAAGCAACAAAAGCATTTGATTTAGAGATGCAAGAACTTCCTTTACTAACAAAAAACATAAAAGAAAAAAAACTCTCTTTTGTAGAAGAGGGAGAAACTTATAAGTTCTCTTTTAAGTTTAACCAAAACCTTATAGATTTTATGAAAACTTATCCTCAAGCAGATTATGCTACATACTTTAATGCAAATCTTGAAAATGAAACTTACAATGACATTGCAATGGACTTAAAGCAGTTCATAGATGGGAAAAAAATGAGTGTAGCACTTAACTTTGTTTTGCATTTTGTACAAAAATCTTTTAAATATCAAGTAGATGAAAAACAATTTGGACGAGAAAAGGTAATGTTTTCCGAGGAAACGCTATACTATGAAAAGTCGGATTGCGAAGACAGAGCGATTTTGTTTTCTTACCTTGTCAAAAAATTATTCCATCTTAAAGTTATTGGTGTGAAATATAAAGATCATATGGCAACAGCCTTGTATGTTCCAATGAATGGGGATAGTGTGCAAAAAGGCTCAAGAAAATACATTATAGCTGACCCTACATATATAAATGCAAATGTAGGATTAAGCATAAGCAAATACAAATCTATAAATCCAGAACGGTTTATAGTTGTAAATTAAGCAGGAAACGATGAAAAATACTACAAGTGATTTGCTAACTAATTTACCAGATAATAGGGCTTTAATCACAAAACTAGCAACTGCAGGTAAAGTGAATTATTTTTTACTTAATATTGACAACTTTTCAAGTATTAATAATGCCTATGGTTATCACATTGGAGACTATGTTTTAGTGGAAATCACAAAATATTTAAATATTTTTAAGCTTCCATCCTCAGAAATGTATAGGTTCTGTTCAGACCGTTTTGTACTTCTTGATGAAAGTGATTTAAGTGAAGATGATATAACAAAAATATGTGAGTCCATACTTTCGTTTTTTACTCAAACAGAATTTACTGTTGATGATGACATACATATCAAAATTTCTTTCACGATAGGGGTTTCACAAGCTCGTGGATTAATTAACATTACTCAAGCGGAATGGGCGATGAAAGAAGCTAGAGGTTTAACACGAAACAACTTTCAAATTTTTAATCCATCTTCACCTTTTGTTTATAAGCAACAACAAGATTTATACTGGATGCAAAAAATCAAAGAAGCAGTTGATCATGAAGAGATAGTTGCTTTTTTTCAGCCTATTAGTAATAATAAAACAGGTAAGATAGAAAAATACGAGTGTTTAGCTCGTATTCGTGATGATAATGAGGATGTATCACCGATTCGTTTTATGAAAGCTGCAGAATTAACTGGAAGCACCTCGTATATTACAAAAGCTATGATAGTTCAAAGTTTTAAAAAGTTTTCAGATACTGACTATGAATTTTCCATAAATATCACAAGTGAAGATTTAAACCTTGAATATTTAGAAGATTTTTTACTTAAACAAGTGAATAAATATGGTATAAATCCATCTCGAATCGTGCTTGAAATGCTAGAAGATATATCGAGTTTAGGAGGTTCTAAAACATTAGAACAATTAAACACTTTAAAGATGAATGGTTTTCAAATAGCGATAGATGATTTTGGAGCTGAGAATTCTAATTTTACAAGACTTTTAGATATTGACCCTGATTACATCAAAATTGATGGTGCATTTATTAAAAATATTTTAACGGATGAAACGAGTCAAGTTATCGTGGATGCAATAATTATGGTGTGTCGCGCTAGAGGTATAAAAATTATTGCGGAGTATATTCACAGTAAAGAAGTTCAAGATGAAGTTGATAAGCTTGGTATTGATTATTCACAGGGATTTTATTTTGGTGAACCTAGCCCTGAGTTAGTAGAGCAATAAACTTAGTAGTTTATTGCCACTTTGTAAGTAGGATCGTCCTCTTCATAAGTACAGTGTGGTCCTGCCTTTGTTAAAATGTTTTTACAATCAGCACTAAGATGTCTTAATGTCAGGTTTTTTCCTGCTTCTTCGTACTTCTTTACCATCGCATCAATCGCTTCAACACCTGAAAAGTCTAGTACCCTTGCGTTTTTGAAGTCAATGACAACACGAGGTGGGTCAAGCTCTATCTCAAAGTTGTCTGAAAATGTTGTGGCACTACCAAAAAAGAGTGGACCTTCAAGAGAGTAAACCTTTGTTCCATCTGCTTCAGTTGAAGCTTTTGCCCAGATACGAGCATGTTTCCAAGCAAACACAAGTGCTGAAATGATAACACCAGCAATAACTGCAATCGCTAAATCCTCAACAACTGTAATGATTGTAACGACTATCATCACAAAGGTGTCCTCTTTTGGCATATGTTTAAGATGAGAAAAGCTAGACCACTCAAAAGTTCCGATACTCACCATAAACATAATCCCAACTAAAACACCAACAGGAATGGCATTTAGAACGTCCGTCATTGAAACAACAAGTATTAAAAGACCAACAGCTGCTGTAAAAGAGGAAAGCCGTCCCAGACCACCTGATGTAAAGTTGATGATACTCTGCCCAATCATAGCACAACCAGCCATACCGCCAAAGAAACCACACGCCATGTTTCCACAACCAAGAGCGATACACTCTTTGTTTCCACTTCCTCGCTCATCACTCATTTCGTCAAGAACCGCTAAAGTTAAAAGTGACTCTATTAGTCCAACTAATGACATGATAACAGCATAAGGAAGTACCATAACAATAGCATCTAAACTAAAGAGTGTGTCAGGTAAGATAAAATGAGGTAGTTGCCCTTTAAACGCAGATAAGTCAGCAAGTGAGCCTACCAAAAGAGTGTTTATATTTGTAAAATATACAACTAAAGTAATAAGAACAATAGCGACTAGCCCAGAAGGTATAGTTTTTGTAAACTTAGGTAAAAAATACATTATAAGCATAGTAATACCAACTACCATATACATACTCATGCCTTGTCCATCAAAGAACTTAAACTGAGCCATTGCGATAACAATAGCAAGACCATTTACAAAACCATACAAAGCAGGTTGTGGCACTAGACGAATAAACTTTCCAAGTTTAAAAACACCAACTAAGACCTGAATTGCACCTGCCATAATTGTCGCAAGTAAAACATAGTTAAGCATATGTATGTAAAGGTCATCGCCAGTTAACCCAGCTGACTTCAAAAGGTCATTTGCTTCTAAAACAAGTCCTATCATGACAACAGCAACACTACCCGTAGCACCACTAATCATCCCTGGTTTTCCACCGATAACAGCTGTGACAAGACCTAAAATAAACGCAGTATATAGACCAACAATAGGGCTAACACCAGCAATAAAACTAAAGGCTATGGCCTCGGGGACAAGAGCAACAGCTACTACTAAACCAGATAAAACATCATTTTTTATATTTTGTGATGCATATTTTTTTATATTAAACAATTTTTATATACCTTCTTGAATTATTATAGAAATGATAGTATAATTCATAATATTAATTATTATAAGGAACAATACTATGAAACATACTTACTTAACAGAAAAAGCTATTAAAAATGCAGTTGCTCATCACGAGATTACAAAAATAGAAGCAAAAAAACTTATGAAAAAGCTTAATTGCCAAGTTTTCATCTATAGAACAACTCACATATAAATAACTTCATACACTCTTAAGAGTCCAATTTTTGGACTCTTTTTCTACTTTAACGACTCCAACTGCTCTAATACTTTCTCTTGTTTTACCTTTGCATCAGCAAGTAAAGTGCGATTTTTTTCTAAAACATCTTCAGGAGCATTTGCCACGAAACGTTCATTGTTTAACATACCGTTAAGTTTGCCTATCTCTTTGTCTAGTTTTTCACTCTGTTTTTCAAGTTTTGTGATTATAGAGCTTAAGTCTATAGAGTCAGTAGGTATAAAAGTTTCACATTTATCTGAAATATCGCTTACTGCGTTTTCGATTTTATCTTCTGTAAACTCTACAACATCAACTTTTGCAAGTTTAGTGATAAATGGAAGCATCATCTCTTTATCTTGATCACGAATACCATCTATTTTTACAAAAGCTTTTTCGATTTTTTGGTTTGCAAGGTCTACGAGAACTTTTGCACGACGTATAGAAACAATAGCATCCATAATAATCTCAAACTTCTCTTCTTCTTTGCGTTGTTTGATTTTGCTTGGGAACTTCATAAGCATAATAGACTCACCATCTTCAAGTGTTGTACCACTTAGTTCATGGTAAAGATACTCTGTGATGAAAGGCATAAAAGGGTGAAGAAGTTTCATAGCCTCTTTAAATATAGCTCCAAGTTCAACTATAGCACCTTTATCGGCTTTAGAAAGCTCAATACCCCAACCACAAAATTCGTTCCATAAAAATTTGTACATTACAAGTGCTGCATCGTTAAACTTGTACTCATCAAGGTAAGCTCGTACCTCTTTAGTGGCAAAGTTCAAACGCGACATCATATAACGACCTAAGTCCGACTCTACACAAAAACCAGTCAAGTCAGGGAAAATATCTACATTCATTTGTAGGTATTTTGAAGCATTATAAAGCTTGTTTGTAAAGTTGCGATTTAACTCTAGTTTCTCTTCACTCATACGAATGTCACGACCTTGTGCCGCTGAGATTGCAAGTGTAAAACGCAGTATGTCCGCTGAGTATTTGTTTATCATATCAAGAGGGTCAACAACATTACCTTTTGATTTAGACATTTTATCACCATTTGCATCGCGAACAAGAGCATGAAGGTAGATATGATTAAATGGAAGTTGACCATTGAAGTTTTCACCCATCATCATCATTCTAGCTACCCAAAAGAAAAGGATGTCAAAACCAGTAATGAGCAGAGTATTTGGATAAAAATCTTTCATGTCGTCTGATTGGAAAAGTTTATCCATCTCAACATCGCCATTACCCCAGCCAAGAGTTGAGAAAGGCCAAAGAGCAGAAGAGAACCAAGTATCAAGCACATCAGGATCTTGAGTTACATTTTTACAAGCACATTTTGGACAAGCTGAAGGCTCATCTTCTTGAGAAACAAACTCATGTTCACACTCATCACAATAAAATACAGGAATCTGATGTCCCCACCATAACTGACGGCTTATACACCAGTCACGAAGTTCACCCATCCAAGAGTTGTACGAGTTAATCCAATGTGGAGGGAAGAACTGTGCTTCACCTTCGTTTGTTTTTTCTATTGATTTATCAGCTACTTCTTTTCTAACAAACCATTGTCTTGATATATAAGGCTCAACGATATTTTTACATCTGTAACAGTGTCCAACTTGGTGTTTATGCTCTTCTATCTTAACGATGAAACCTTCTTCTTGAAGTCTGTTTACAATAGTCTCACGAGCTTCTAAACGCTCTAAACCTTTAAACTCCCCAGCATAGTCGTTAAGTATTCCTTTTTCATCAAAAACAGTGATAAACTCTAAGTTGTGGCGTTTTCCAACTTCGTAGTCATTTTGGTCATGAGCAGGTGTAACCTTAACAACACCAGTTCCAAAATCCATATCAACATGAGTGTCTGCAATAATAGCAACTTCTCTCTCTAGTAGTGGGAGCTTGATTTTTTTTCCGATGAGGTGAGTATATCTTTCATCATCAGGATGAACCATAACGGCAGTATCGCCAAAGTATGTTTCAGGTCTTGTAGTTGCTACTTCAACACTTCCACTTCCATCAGCAAAAGGGTATGTCATATAGTAAAATTTTCCATCATGGTCTTCGTGTTCTACTTCGATGTCAGACAAGGCACCATCATGTGTACACCAGTTTACCATGTAGTTTCCACGGATGATTAGCCCATCATTATAGAGCTTAACAAAAGCCTCTTTTACAGACTTTTGAAGTCCCTCATCCATAGTAAAACGTTCTCTCTCCCAAGCAGGAGAAACACCCATATGTCGAAGTTGTTGTGTCATGATTCCAGCAGATTCTGCTTTCCACTTCCAAGCTCTTTGTAAAAAGGATTCTCGACCTATCTCTTCTTTTGTAGTTCCCTCAGCAAGTAGTTGTTTCTCTACAACATTTTGAGTGGCGATTCCAGCATGGTCAGTTCCTGGTTGCCAGAGAGTTTTATACCCATCCATGCGTTTGTAACGAGTGATAATATCTTGAAGTGTAAAGGTAAGCGCATGACCAATGTGTAGACGACCTGTTACATTTGGCGGTGGCATCATAATAGAGAAATTTTTCCCTTCTTCTTGGATAGCTTTATTTCCATCTACTTCGAAGTATTTACGATTTTCCCAAATTTGGTAGTATTTGCTTTGGGTTTCTTGTGGATTGTATTTGTTGTCTGACATATAATCGCCTTAAATAAATTAGCGCGATTATAGCCAAAAAGAGGTGAGAGCTTACTTATGTATTAGATACCTGTAACTCTTTTCTTTATCTGAATTTTATCATTATACATATTTTTATCAGCGAGTTCGATTGTCTTTGCTAAATTATCGTCTTTTTGGTAAGTTACAAGACCATAAGAAAAACTCACAGTAAATTTTGTATCATGTGCTTTGAGTTTTTTACTAATAACACTTTCTCGAATATTTTTTAGAATATCTGTTGCATGTTTGAGAGAATTATTTGTATCGAACATTATGAGAAATTCATCACCTCCATAACGTACAACATTTGCTTTGCTACTTTTGAGTTGATTTGCGATAAATATAAGAACTTTGTCGCCAATAATATGCCCATGAACATCATTTACTTGTTTAAAGTAATTGAGGTCAATAATTGCCATTACCCCTTGGGATTTAAGTGTCTCTTTGTCCTCTTGAAGGTAATTATCGTGAAGCCATTTACGGTTATTTGAACGAGTGAGTTCATCTTTATAAACTGCTTCTTTTAGCTTATCTATTTCATGTTTTAGTTTCTGTGTCTCATGTAAGACTTGTGCCAAACCCACTTCATCTTTATCTTGAATAGCAGATATAGCCTTGTTTGTATTTTCAGTAAGGCTATTTGCACTACGAGTTGCTTCTGATTGTAAGTTTGTGAGATTACTGCATTCAAATTTCATTAAGTCAACAGACAACTCTTTCTCATTTTCTATAATCTCATTATGATCAGATGCAAATTTTTCGAATATAGAAGCATAAATACTTGGAGTTACTACACTCATCTGATCAATAGAAGATTTAGTTTCATTAGAAATAATATGTAGCATTTTATTATCTGTCATAAAGATGCTCCTTGGTTCTGTAATATTTATAAGGGTTAAAACATTATAACTAAAATATTTATAAAAGACAATTTGTAGACAGTGTGGAGTGTGAAATTTATTAATGAAATATAGGTATAATTTCATCCCTAAAAATTAAAGGAGTTGTAGTTATGGCATTATCGCGTTTAAACGAAGAACAGTATGCTGCTGCAACTTCAAAAGAGTCTCAAAATCTTATCATAGCTTCTGCTGGAACAGGCAAAACATCAACTATTGTAGGACGAATAGCCCATCTTATAAACAACAAGATAAGACCTGAAGAGATTTTACTTCTTACCTTTACAAATAAGGCAGCAGCAGAGATGGTTGAACGGGTTGCTGAGTATTTTGGTAACGAAGTCGCAGGTAAAATTGATGCAGGAACGTTTCACGCGGTCAGTTATAGATGGCTAAAAAAACATGATAAACGTGTAGTTTTGAAACAGCAACGTGAACTGAAAACTCTTTTTCGCAGTGTTTATGAGAAACGCAACTTTACTCGCATAGAAGCAGAAGTAACTCCTTATGGAGGAAATCATCTCTATGATATGTACTCTTTTTATCAAAATACAGAACTCAACAATCACTTTGAAGATTGGATAAAAGAGAAATATGAAGAGCATGAACAATTTGCTCTTATCTATGCTGACATAGTAGATGAGTTTGAAGAGTTGAAAAAAGAGTACGGTTTTGTAAACTTCAATGACTTGCTTTTAAACTTTCGTACAATGTGTGAGACAACAGACTTAGGATATAAAGAAGTTTTAGTTGATGAGTACCAAGATACAAATGCTCTTCAAGGTACACTTATAGATGCTATGAATCCACCTTCACTTTTTTGTGTAGGAGATTATGACCAAAGTATATATGCTTTTAATGGGGCGGATATTGGGATTATTGGTTCATTTTCTACAAAATTTCCAGATGCGCAGGTACACACTTTAACAAAAAATTATCGTTCATCTCGTCCTATCTTGTCCCTTGCTACAAAAGTTATAGAGCATAATGAAAGAATCTACCCTAAAAACTTAGAAGTAACCCGAGATTTTAATGCACAGTCTCCAAAACTTTTAGCTTATGATGAATTGTTTGATCAGTATCATGCCATGGCAGCACAGATAAGAGATACACAAACACCACATGAAGATATAGCAGTTATCTTTCGTAACAACTCCTCTGCTGATGGCATTGAAGTTGGGCTTCGTGAGCTTGATATTCCTTGTAAACGCAAGGGCGGTACGAGTTTTTTTGATTCTCGTGAAGTCAAGGCTATTTTAGACCTTTACACTTTACTTGTAAATGAAGCGGATATGATGGCGTTTATTCATGTGTTTGAATTTGCACGAGGCATAGGAAGTGCTATGGCAAAAGAGATGTATATCGCTCTAAAAAATCTTGGTTCGGGGAGTATGTTTTATGGTCTGTATGCCCCAGATGAGAGTATACGAAATCCTTTTGAAAAACGCAAACTAAACTCACAGCTTGGGCTTTTTGATGAGTTTGCGGAATTAGGAACGGTTGGTAAGTATGCAAAGCTTGGATTTGAAGCGAAGTTTATGAAAAATCCTGCTCTTAAACATCCTAAACTTACAAAAGATAGTGCAACATTTTTGCATAACTTTTATCTTTTATATAGAGATTTAAAAGGTATCAAACAACCTCGAACTATAGTGAGAAAAATCGCAGCTTCCCCTCTTTATACTTATGTCATAGATGTCCTCTCAACAAAAAGAGCAACTCTTAAAGATGGAAGCATAGATGAAAAACAAAAAACAGAATCGCAAACACGCATAGCAAGAAAAATGCTTCTGCTTGAAGAACTTGCAAAGCCTTATAGTGAGCATGAAAGATTTTTAAATGCAATGATTTTAGGCTCTTCAGATTTGACACAAGGGGAGGGTGTAAACCTTTTAAGTGTACATGCCTCTAAAGGTTTAGAGTATAAAGAAGTTTATGTCGTTGATTTGATGGATGGACGATTTCCTAATCGTAAGCTGATGCAAAGAGGTGGGAGTCTTGATGAAGAGAGGCGACTCTTTTATGTGGCAGTTACAAGGGCGAAAGATATTCTTTATCTTAGCTATGCAAAGTATGACAAGATAAAAAAACAGAACTTTATGGCATCACAGTTTTTGTATGAAGCGGGACTTGTGCCTAAAGACGAAGCTTATCGTGCGATGGTGCTTAAAGATATGGATAAAGAGGAAGAGTAATTCGTTATAATACTAAGATAACAATAGAGGAAAGAGTATGAGTACAGTAAAGAAGATTTGGATTGCAGCAGCAGTTTTTGTAACAATAATAATGGGATTTTCAGTAGCGATAATCCAAATGTCAGGTTATAACACGGTGTATAAAGCACCTGTAAAACAACCTGTGAAAAAAATGATTATGAAATGTGGTGAAGGAAAATGTGGTGCTTCTATGATGGAAGAGGTAACTGCACAAGTAAAAGAAGAAGCTAAGTAATTAAGCTTCTTCTCTCATTTTTCTAACTTCTAAAAAGTAACTATGTCCTAAGTAGATGACATAAAATACTGAAGCGAAAAAGATGACAAAAGGGATAAGTGAAAGTAAGTAAAGTCCTAAAGTTTTAAGTCTTAATGTGCTTGCATGAAAAAACTTAATTTTGATTGCTTCATCTCTGTTACAGATATTTGAAGCAACATCATAAGTAATCATTTTATGAAAAAAGTAATACAAAGGTAAGTTAAACGCAACGATATTTAAGAGTGGAATAAAATAGATAGGAATGAGTACTAAAAAAAGTAAGATCATTGTTGCTGCCCACTTTAGTGTTAAAAAAAGTCCCTCGAACATATTTGAATACCCAATCATCTCAACATCTTGATAATGTCGCATATGTACTTCTCGAAGTATAAGCGGTGTTAAAAATCCTATGACAAGAAGTGCAATAAAAATAGAAAAATAGAGTGTTAAAAAACTTCCAATAGTGTAAACTAAAAAAGAAGCTATCCATGAAGTAATGGCACTACTCATTAGAAACTTGATGATAGCCGTACCTTGCAGTGTTGCTGCAAAACTATCTGTATGAGGTACACCATTTTCTACAGTTGTTTGAGTGGAAGCTACATCCATAGTTCCTAACTGGTCAAGTCCAACTCCTGCAATAACAAAAAATAAAACATACATAATAATCATACTCAAAATAAATGGAAGTAAAGAGTACATGAGCATATTTCCTCTAAAGAGGTCCTTTATGCTTAATGAGAGAGTGTTATGTTCGCTGTTCATTTATAAGTTTTCCTCTATAATCTTGAGTGCTTGTTTTATCTCCTCTTCTTGCATCTCCCCGTCTTTATGAAAAAGGACTTTTCCATTTTTTGCAAAAATAACGATATCTGAGTTGTCATCTGCTAATGCCCATTCATTTACTAAAACACGGTTTTTATCTTTCACATAGAGAGTATCTGGAAACTCTTCTTGTTTATGTTTAAGAGCATTTTCTATAGCAAAGTTTGGTTTCCAACTTGCTGCAAGATTGATAATAGCAATGCTTCCATAGTTAGCTCTATCATACTTCTTAGCTTTAAGAGCTGCTGAAAAATCATTGTTTAAATTTTTTTCATCTGGATCAACATAAAACATGACAAAAACTTTACCTTTAAGTGTTGCAGAATTCCAAGCACTTTCGTCTTTGACGAGTCCACCGTTATCATCACTGATACTCACTTGTTTTGGTACTTCCCCTATGCTTAATGCACTAAGATTTAAACAAAGAACAGAGGCTAAAAGTATACTTTTTAGTTTCATAATTTACTCCAGAGTTTTTGATTGAGTTTTAACTCTTCTACAATACCAACAGCAAGGTGAAGAGTATTAACATATTGCATTGCTATTCTATACTTTAAAAGTGAATGAAAAATAGACGGCTCAAATAAATCCTTATTATAATGAATAGCTAGAAATATATTGCCTCCAACAAAAGAGAGTGACACGGGATACTCTGAACGTTTTTGAAACTCTAAAAGTTTTTGCATGAGTGCATTTGAGAGAATGTATCTAGCTTCTATTTGGTCATTTGCATATACAACAAACTTTTTTTCAAAATTAACATCATCCATCTTTACAAGCTCACCACGGCTTATGTTGTGTGATTGTAGCCAATGCCCTATGAGAGTTCCAAAAGTTGTTTGGGCAGAATCAGGAAGCACAACTGTCGTTCCTTTAAAATGTTTGTGAAAATCAGCTACGATAAACAGCCCTTGAAAAAGTGTTTCATAGTGAGTGTTTCCTTTAGAATCTTTATGTTTTTTTTGTGCATGAATATCGGAGAATTGTAAAGTAACATCATCTATTTTCCCTTTTACATAATCATTTCCTTCAAATTTATCTGGATGAGTTGTAAAGATTTTGGAACTTGTAAAGTAGTGGCTAGGAATATGGGCATCTGTAGAGTAGATGAGATTTTTATCTAAAGCACTTATAAGAGGAGCTATGACACTCTGTTTAAATGCAGCTGTATAATCTTTTATGAGGTATTTGTAAAGTAAGCCTCCACCAGCGATATACAAAAATCCCCCAAAGATAATAATATCTAAATTATACGAAATCTTATAGAGAGAAAAAATAGTAAGTAAACTAACAATACTATAGATAAGAGCTACTGTAATAATCCGATGAGAGAGTTGTTTTCTACTCTTCTCTAAACGGATGAGTGAGGGATGGAGCTTTTTGTAGTAAAAGTCAGTTAACTCACTTTGTGTTTTCATATAGTTAGTTAAAAAGCTCTTTGACATTCACATTTTTTCGCTCACTCTCGTCAATAACAAAGGTTTGCTTTTGTCTATAGTTCATTGCATTTGCCATAAAGTTTGTAGGGATTTGTTCTAGGGCATTGTTATAGTCTGTCACCGCTTGGTTATAAGCACGTCTTGCTGCTGAGATTTGTTCTTCTATCTCATTTAAAGAGTGTTGTAAGTGCATAACATTTTCGTTTGCTTTAAGCTGGGGATAGTTCTCAACAGCAATCATAATCGAACCAAGTGCTGCACTCATTTTAGCATCAAGTGCAATAGTATCTCTTACAGTTGCGTTTGGCTTGTTCGCCTCTGCTCGTAATTTTGTAATATCCTCAAGGATTGATTTTTCATGTTCCATATATTTGCTTAGAGAAGCAACAAGGTTAGGAACAAGGTCATAGCGTTTTTTAAGTTGTGTATCGATACTTGCAAAGATGTTTTGAACTTGATTTTTTTTCGCAACAAGTGAGTTGTACATTAAAACTAAAATGATAGCAAGAACGATGAGAACAATAAATGGAGTTGACATGAATTAACCTTTTTGTATTATGTTTAGGTGTTACTTGAATTCTCTATACTCTCTTTACAAATCTTCTTTACTTTTGCATATATATTTTGATTGGATGATAGTGTATTTCTTTGGACAAGACTGACAATAGCATCATAAGAACTTAAATCTATATCTCTTCCCTTTAAGACAATATTACTTAGGTATGCTACAACTTCTTTTTGTGTTATATTTGGAAACTCTTTTAAAATACGCTGTACAATTAAATAATTTTTAGATTCATTACCTTGTAAAGAATGAGAAAGTTTTTGTTTTGCTATACTCAGTTCTATTCCTCTATTTTGTAAATTGTCTATTATCTGATTTGAGAGTTTATTGGCTTTTTTAGATTCTATATAAGTGTTAGGATAATCAACAAGTAGCACAGCACCAAATGCTATATTACTTACAAAAATTGTGATAATTAAGATTTTATTATTCATATTTAAACTGCCTTTGTATAAATTATTAAGACAAGTTTATTCCAAAAAAGTAAATAACATGTAAAGTAGAAGAACTAATGCTAAAGAGTACACTCAAGATGAAAATATATCCCCTATGAATTTTATGTATTGGCA